>ENA-OSAI01000017-OSAI01000017.1-marine-sediment-metagenome-genome-assembly--contig:-NODE-17-length-126905-cov-15.488869_pt1 | contig 126905 bp, 135 predicted proteins | sample MGYA00237871_ERZ529316 | MGnify/ENA primary metagenome ERZ529316 (study PRJEB26369, sample SAMN03142814) | marine sediment metagenome | biome: marine; feature: borehole; material: sediment...
CATACTACCACGATCCTCCTCAGCTGTCCCCTCACAAAATCCGATGGTAGACCCCCACCATGGACCCTCACCATGCAGTGTACCAGTCGGAGCAGCCTTACCGGACCCCTGAGACCTCCGGGGGTTGACAGGCAATACAGCATCTGATTTCATATCTCAAAATTCGAGGATGTAACCTGGCACCACGTTGTAAAGGGTCTCGTGCGGCGGGCTTTTCACTCGCTGTAGGAGATCGTAATAGACGATCCTCTCTTTTCCCTCATACGGTTTCAGCCGCCAAAACCTCTTTTCCCCATCCTCCCTTACTAATTCCAGCCTCTTTTGGAGTTCGCCGCTTTTGCCGAGCTCAACAAGCTTGGGGTACCAGTCGATGATGGAGTAGTCACAGACCCTAAGGTGCAATTTCCGCGTGCGCCCGTCCTCTCGGGTTTTGGTTCTTATGGCGAAGACCTTGAAAGGTTCAAGATCCTCGGCGGAATCGGCGCCGAGTATTATCAGCGGCGACACATAGAACAACGCTATCATCAGCGACTCAAATGCTGTTTTATCCACCCCTTTGGGTTTCCTTATGCGGAAAGAACATTCAAGCGAAATGAAGGGTTTACCGAGATCTTTTGCCAGCGTATTGTGGATTCCAAGTGCCCTGTATCTGAAAGCCTTCTTAAGGTACTTCACGTGTTCCGATACATCCATTTCTTTTTTGTAATAAACCACGCCCCTCAAATTTTTCACAACCGCAGGCGATATGTCGATCATGCCCTCTAAATTTTAACGGTTCATCTATGAAAGCGCGCGCCCGGTCAAGTCCCATTTCCTCCCTTCACCCTTGCTCCCAAACCCTTGGGCCGTTTCGATTGGACACACCATCCTCTGCTGGGCCAAATCCTCTCCCGGGGAAGCTCCCGTGCGTCCCGGACTTTCTCCGGGGGGTCCTGCCTAAGGTAAGGTCCTTGCCCGCTGGAGTAGCTTCGGCCCGTGAGCGTCGAGCTAGTCCGTCTTGTTCACCATCCCTGGTATGAGCCCGGCCTTGCCGGCGTGGACCTGGTCGTGGCCGAGACTTATGTCCTCCTACGCCGAGCCGCGGGTTGTAGGGCGGCGATCTCCTTCTTGGAGCTCGTGGGGGCAAGCCCCCGGATAAAGAAGCTTTATTCCGATCCCAAGCTGGAGAACGAGGCCGAAAGGATCCTCAGACACTACGCGGGTCAGGGCTTCAGCTTTGTCGATGCCGTGAGTTTTGCTGCGATGAAGCGGGAGAGGATCGAGGAGGCCTTCGCGTTCGACCGCCACTTCCTAATCATGGGCTTTCGCACCGTGCCTCCTTCCCCTGCCTCTAAAACGGGGGCAGACAAATCCCTTTCAGGGTTTTGGTGGGGTTTCTGCCCCAGTTTCCGATTACATCTGGACGCTGATTCGCTGGGCGTTTCAATCCCTTTCAGGGTTTTGGTGGAGTTTCTGCCTAAGGATGTTTTCTACGGGTAGCAGGCTGGCCGTTTGGTTTCAATCCCTTTCAGGGTTTTGGTGGGGTTTCTGCAATTAGCACCCTCGAGCGGTTCTCGAGGGTGAAGTACTGCGTTTCAATCCCTTTCAGGGTTTTGGTGGGGTTTCTGCCAGATATGCTGGGAAAAAGCCTTACACCTCGCTACCAAGTTTCAATCCCTTTCAGGGTTTTGGTGGGGTTTCTGCGCGATGGCGCGCCTCCGAGCAGTACAAGCGTACATCGCGTTTCAATCCCTTTCAGGGTTTTGGTGGGGTTTCTGCTTCCGCCGAAGCCGCGAAAGATCGTCTTCACAATCCCAGTTTCAATCCCTTTCAGGGTTTTGGTGGGGTTTCTGCCCTTTTGGGAACGGGGGACGATCTCGTGGTCCCCGCAAACGGGGGTTTCAATCCCTTTCAGGGTTTTGGTGGGGTTTCTGCTTGTGGCCCGGGCGGTCGCCGAAGCCTGCCCGGGACGGGTTTCAATCCCTTTCAGGGTTTTGGTGGGGTTTCTGCGTTTGGGCATGGTCCCGCGCGGGGTGGGGGAGAATAAGTTTCAATCCCTTTCAGGGTTTTGGTGGGGTTTCTGCCGTTCCCGTGATGGACGTAAAGTGGATGAAGGCCCTATAGTTTCAATCCCTTTCAGGGTTTTGGTGGGGTTTCTGCGGTCCGCGATTTATTCATGGTCGCGGACGAGGGATATATGTTTCAATCCCTTTCAGGGTTTTGGTGGGGTTTCTGCAGGCACGGGCTGCGGCCGAGGGGTCGCGGGCGGGTGTTAAGAGTTTCAATCCCTTTCAGGGTTTTGGTGGGGTTTCTGCTTGTTTCACAAAAAACGACGTGAACATCGTTCGCAAAATTGCGTTTCAATCCCTTTCAGGGTTTTGGTGGGGTTTCTGCTCTGATTGGACGCACAACTCCGAGTGCGTCCAAGACATGTTTCAATCCCTTTCAGGGTTTTGGTGGGGTTTCTGCCCGTGGTTTTCGGATGAACCACTCTGGCGCCTGCGGGAGGTTTCAATCCCTTTCAGGGTTTTGGTGGGGTTTCTGCGTGCGGGAGGTAAAAGATGAAATATGAGAGGACTTTGCGTTTCAATCCCTTTCAGGGTTTTGGTGGGGTTTCTGCGGGCAGGGATGCCCGCCCTGTGGCGTTCCTCAGCCCCGGTTTCAATCCCTTTCAGGGTTTTGGTGGGGTTTCTGCGTCACTCTGGGATGAGGAGTGGCCGGAGATGGTGGTGTTGTTTCAATCCCTTTCAGGGTTTTGGTGGGGTTTCTGCGGTCCTTGCGGAGGCCGTAAACGAGGGCGCCGCTGTGCGTTTCAATCCCTTTCAGGGTTTTGGTGGGGTTTCTGCGCGAAATCTCGTGCGAATTCCATAGGGAGGCCCAGTTTTTGTTTCAATCCCTTTCAGGGTTTTGGTGGGGTTTCTGCTGGAGCCTAGTCTCCCGCCGAACGGCGGAGAGATTAAGCGGTTTCAATCCCTTTCAGGGTTTTGGTGGAGTTTCTGCCTTTTCCCCGTCCGTGGGTAGCAAACGAACCGTTATGGCGTGTTTCAATCCCTTTCAGGGTTTTGGTGAAGTTTCTGCAAGCCTACGGTCACCACGGCCACTTACACTTGTAACAGTTTCAATCCCTTTCAGGGTTTTGGTGGAGTTTCTGCCTTGTGGTCGCACGCCGCAAGGGGAAAAAGATTTACTTGTTTCAATCCCTTTCAGGGTTTTGGTGGAGTTTCTGCGAACACGAGGCTATCGTAGTGATCAAAGATCCAGATTGTTTCAATCCCTTTCAGGGTTTTGGTGGAGTTTCTGCAACGGGTGCTGGGGCCCGGGAAACCCCAGCACCGGGGCGCAGTTTCAATCCCTTTCAGGGTTTTGGTGGAGTTTCTGCGGTCCCCTTGGTTCCCTCTCCCAGTGCGGGAGAGGGGGAAGTTTCAATCCCTTTCAGGGTTTTGGTGGAGTTTCTGCCAGTGGGCAACGCTGGGCCATCTCCAGTACCGCCGTCGGTTTCAATCCCTTTCAGGGTTTTGGTGGAGTTTCTGCTCTCTTGGTATTGGATGATCTGGGCATGGAAAGGCCATTGTTTCAATCCCTTTCAGGGTTTTGGTGGAGTTTCTGCGAAGAGGTACGAAGTTATCCAAACGGAGAATGGCCAGGTTTCAATCCCTTTCAGGGTTTTGGTGGAGTTTCTGCGAAATTGAAGGTACGGGAAGTTGGCGAGTTTTATGTCCGTTTCAATCCCTTTCAGGGTTTTGGTGGAGTTTCTGCGCGGGCCCAAACCCTCGCCGAGGTGGCGGGCGAGATCGCGTTTCAATCCCTTTCAGGGTTTTGGTGGAGTTTCTGCAGTTGCTGTACCCAACGATCCATCGACCGGGCAATAACGTCCTGTTTCAATCCCTTTCAGGGTTTTGGTGGAGTTTCTGCAGGGCCGGGGTGGTACCGGGAGGATCGTGGGGTGTATCACGTTTCAATCCCTTTCAGGGTTTTGGTGGAGTTTCTGCAATGACCAAGCTAAGAGTGTGGTGTGACGTCTTTTGCTCGTTTCAATCCCTTTCAGGGTTTTGGTGGAGTTTCTGCTACTCAGGTCGGAGATGAGCGGGGTCTCGGCTGCACTCGTTTCAATCCCTTTCAGGGTTTTGGTGGAGTTTCTGCGTGCTCCGGTATCTGGGCTACCTGAGCCCAGACCTCGTTTCAATCCCTTTCAGGGTTTTGGTGGAGTTTCTGCCTATCCTGCCCGGCATCGCGTTCATCGGGTCTACCACACGTTTCAATCCCTTTCAGGGTTTTGGTGGAGTTTCTGCGCGGGAGAGGGGGAAAGGGGGAGAACGATGAAAGTTGGTTTCAATCCCTTTCAGGGTTTTGGTGGAGTTTCTGCGTTTTTGCGTGCCTACGGGTTTCGGCGGCCTCGTGGCGCTGTTTCAATCCCTTTCAGGGTTTTGGTGGAGTTTCTGCATACGCCGTTGGCATGGCTCCTGCAGAGGTGGTAGAGTTTCAATCCCTTTCAGGGTTTTGGTGGAGTTTCTGCAAGAATAAAAGATCTTCGAAAGCTGTGGACCTTGTTTCTGGTTTCAATCCCTTTCAGGGTTTTGGTGGAGTTTCTGCCGCCGCCCGCAAGGTAGGGGAGGTGAACAATGGCACAGTTGTTTCAATCCCTTTCAGGGTTTTGGTGGAGTTTCTGCACCCAATGGCCGCAGCGGATTACGCCCTCGCTGATGCAGAGTTTCAATCCCTTTCAGGGTTTTGGTGGAGTTTCTGCGAACCTCGTGAGTCGCTTTCACACAAAGGCGAGTTTTTCGTTTCAATCCCTTTCAGGGTTTTGGTGGAGTTTCTGCGTGCCCGAGCCCGAGGAGTTCGTGGTGGAGGAGCGGGACGTTTCAATCCCTTTCAGGGTTTTGGTGGAGTTTCTGCACCTACCACCTGGGGAAGATAATTCCTTCCCCAGGTGGCGTTTCAATCCCTTTCAGGGTTTTGGTGGAGTTTCTGCGAGATATGCTGCCAACTCTTCAACCGCATTGCTCAGTTTCAATCCCTTTCAGGGTTTTGGTGGAGTTTCTGCAATCGCAAAAGTAGCTGGGTTTGGAGAAGTTCCAGTCTAGTTTCAATCCCTTTCAGGGTTTTGGTGGAGTTTCTGCGCGACCGATTTTTGGTTGCCGATAGAGCTATCATCGAGGTTTCAATCCCTTTCAGGGTTTTGGTGGAGTTTCTGCGGAGGAGTTGCGGGCAGCCCTGTGGCTCACTGCAGCCACGTTTCAATCCCTTTCAGGGTTTTGGTGGAGTTTCTGCTTGGTGCGAATCCGATAGGTAAAGAAAGGAGGAAGAAGTGTTTCAATCCCTTTCAGGGTTTTGGTGGAGTTTCTGCCAGCAAAGGCATGCCGTTGCTCGGGCCATTCGGGAAGCTGTGTTTCAATCCCTTTCAGGGTTTTGGTGGAGTTTCTGCTGGGATCTTCCCAGTCCTTCACGACGACTGGGAAGAGACCATGTTTCAATCCCTTTCAGGGTTTTGGTGGAGTTTCTGCAAGGGAGCGCGGGTTGAGCTCTCCGATGGGAAGCTCGTGGTTTCAATCCCTTTCAGGGTTTTGGTGGAGTTTCTGCGCGGCTTAAGGAGGCCATTTGGGAAGAGGTGCAGCGGAAGCTACGTTTCAATCCCTTTCAGGGTTTTGGTGGAGTTTCTGCAAAAGCTGGCCGCGGTGAGGGCGAGCTTACTGCGCCGTGTTTCAATCCCTTTCAGGGTTTTGGTGGAGTTTCTGCGACAAGTGGGAAGGGGGTCCCCTTTCCCCTTCCCCTCGCGTTTCAATCCCTTTCAGGGTTTTGGTGGAGTTTCTGCGGGGGGAAGGGGCGTCAATCCCCGTCCCTCCGTAGGAAGTTTCAATCCCTTTCAGGGTTTTGGTGGAGTTTCTGCCTCAACGTGGCTTTTGGGGTGTTATAAGTGGGGAATAGCGTTTCAATCCCTTTCAGGGTTTTGGTGGAGTTTCTGCATCACAACATCGAAACCGGCGAAAACTTCCCACGCCTGGTTTCAATCCCTTTCAGGGTTTTGGTGGAGTTTCTGCAAATTGCCCCCAATGCTATCATGATGAATCCCCACCAGTTTCAATCCCTTTCAGGGTTTTGGTGGAGTTTCTGCGCCGCATGGAAATGGGCTTCCCTCTATATCGCATTCGGGTTTCAATCCCTTTCAGGGTTTTGGTGGAGTTTCTGCGGCCGGTATTGCTGGGATGGCGGCGAGTATGGGTTCTGGTTTCAATCCCTTTCAGGGTTTTGGTGGAGTTTCTGCTGGGAAGAAGAGGTGGAGGTAAAATGAAAATCCTTATTAGTTTCAATCCCTTTCAGGGTTTTGGTGGAGTTTCTGCAAGAAGCTCACGGACAAGGTCACGGCCCCGGATTGATCCGTTTCAATCCCTTTCAGGGTTTTGGTGGAGTTTCTGCCGGTGCGTGGTGTGGTTACTGCGCCGGTCTTATAAACCGGTTTCAATCCCTTTCAGGGTTTTGGTGGAGTTTCTGCCGGATTGATCCGGGGCCGTTTGTATCTTTCATTTTCTCGTTTCAATCCCTTTCAGGGTTTTGGTGGAGTTTCTGCAACCCGAGAGGGTTGGACGGTGGGCGAGGGTTAAGGTGGGGTTTCAATCCCTTTCAGGGTTTTGGTGGAGTTTCTGCTGGTGGGGCGGGAGGAGGTCGCCGAGGCCCTCCAGGCGGTTTCAATCCCTTTCAGGGTTTTGGTGGAGTTTCTGCCCTCGGCGTGTTTGTGTGGCCAGGATGGCCCGAGGAGGTTTCAATCCCTTTCAGGGTTTTGGTGGAGTTTCTGCGTTTGGCCCGAATGGCCCGCACAAAGGCGTGCAGTTGTGCGTTTCAATCCCTTTCAGGGTTTTGGTGGAGTTTCTGCTATATACTACGCTTGCGGTCTTTGACAAGTGGGAAGGGTTTCAATCCCTTTCAGGGTTTTGGTGGAGTTTCTGCTTCCGGCCCGTCTTCATGACGGGCCGGGAGGAGTGCGCCGGTTTCAATCCCTTTCAGGGTTTTGGTGGAGTTTCTGCCCGGGAAACCCGGCCCCGGGTTAGAAGCCCGGGAAGGAGGGTTTCAATCCCTTTCAGGGTTTTGGTGGAGTTTCTGCCCGGGTTAGAAGCCCGGGAAGGAGGTAAAAAAAGTGTTGTTTCAATCCCTTTCAGGGTTTTGGTGGAGTTTCTGCTCCGGTTGCGGAATCGCTGTTCGTTTCTACGTCGTTGCCCGGGTTTCCGCGCTTCCCCACCGCGCCCCCCATTTTCGCCGCTTTTATCGTTCCCCTCAACCGGGTGAAATACCGGCCTTTGCACGACCCATACCGGATTCCGCGGATCGCCAGGGCCTTGACCACAACCGCGATCCGCGGCCGCTCCCTCCCCGAAAGGGAGGCTATAAACCTGTCAAAGATCACCCTCGTCCCAGCCGACGAAGATCGCGTCCTCCGGCAAGAGCTCAGTGCTCCCGATCCGTTCCACCTTTTTTCTACACGCTTCACATAGCAAATAGAAGCTGACCCTGTCTTCCGCAGGGTCGATGAGTTCATCGAGTCGCTCTTTAAGGCGCAAGTATTGGACCTTGCTTATTCGGCACTCGAACACAGAATATTGCACCCGCTCCCCATATCCAAGAAGCACCTTCGCCACCCGCAGACGGCGGCGGTCGTCGGGGATGTCGTATGCCACTACTATGTGCAATTCACTCATCGCACAAGGAACGGAATGTATTCATCCAACTCACCCAGGATAACCCGGGCCAAAACCCTTGCCTGAAGCTCGATTACCCTCCAATAGGGCGCTTGTTGGTCGAAGAGGTGATGCTTCACTATGCTGCGACGTTTGTTTTCCCATGCGGCCAGGAATTTCCTCAGGGCATGGGGTCTCATCCGTGTAGCCCCGCCTATCTCCGTGACAAAGTCCTCCGGATCGATGACCCGCTTGTTTATGAGCGAAAGAACAAGGGAATCCACAAGCACAGGACGGAACTCCTCCATCAGATCAAGGGCCAGGGCGGGACGGCCGTATTTGTCCATGTGGAAGAAGCCGAGGTAGGGGTCAAAGCCCACGATATGGCAGGCGGAGAACACCTCGTTCATGAGAAGCATGTAACCGAAGGAGAGCATGGAGTTGACGGGATCGGTCGGTGGCCTCCGTACCCGGCCGGGGAAACGAAACCCTATCTGGCGGATTAGCTTGGGCCATTGGCGGAAATACTCCGCTGCTCCGGCACCTTCTAGGCCGCGGAGTGCGTTCATATCGGTGACGGAATCGACCTTTTTGGCCAAGATCCCCAGTTGCTGTATGGCCCCTGCAAGCCCCCATACCCCTTCGCGCTTGGCCCTCTGTAGCAGGGCCCGCTGGTTGAGGAGCTTACCCTTCACAATGGACTTGGAGATGGCCAGGCGCACCTCCGGCGACGAGGCGGCCTCGAATTGACGCCAGCGTAAGGGAATGTTTTTGTTCTCGAACGGCTGAAGCTTCCCCAAGAGGCGCCCCTGCGAAGTGATGTAAACCAGGGAAATCCCGCGCTGTAAGAGGGCTTTCATGGCTTGGGCGGTAACGGTTACGTTGCCGATGATCACGATTTGTTCGAGTTTCTCCAGCGGCATTTTGAGGAGGGTTTTGTCCCTCGGAAGGTCGATACGGAGCTGTTCGCCGTCCTTGCGCACTGTGGCCCCGTTTTCCATCACGTAAAGGGTGCTCATGCCAACCACTCCTCCCAGCTGAACCTCTCCACATTGGGCATGTCCGGCATACATGCCGACCGCTGGGCACAGCCTCGGCATTTGGGAGAGAGGATGGCAGGGGGCGGCTTGTCTTGCTGCACGAGTTCTCGGACCTCATGGATTGCCTTGCGGGTCAAGCGCCGAAGGGGGCCAGTGAGGTCTACTTCCAAGCGGCGACGTGATGAGGCGTAGTAGATATAACCGGTTTCGATGGGGCAGTGGAGCATCTCTTCAAGACACATCCCTTGAAGACAAAGCTGTACTTGGTCGCTTAAGCGGAGACGGGCTTTCCCGCGTTTGTACTCCACCGGGAAAAATTGGCCCTCGATCTCCTCCACCAGGTCCGCGTAACCCACGACCCCCAAGCGCCGCGAGTAAACGGGGACCTTTCTCCACTGGCGTTTACCAGTGCGTTTGCCGGAACCTTTGGAATGTACCCGACGATGGAGGATCTCGCCTTCCACGGTGAACTCGTTCGGTTCGAAGACTCCGGCCACATAAGCGAGCCAGGCCGAGCGGGCACAGAAGACGTACTCCGAAACAAGGCTTATGGGGATAAGCTCCCGCATGTTTCCATCACCCTCACAAGACCCATGCCGTGGGTGGTCTTTCGGCCCACCCCGGCGTAGAAAGAGAACTGGGCTAAGGTATTAACCGCCCGTAAAAGCTCGGTGGACGCACCCCGCAACACCCGGAACCGCGCGCGCCCAACGAACCCCACGATGTGGGAACGGCCGTCGTAGAAGGCCCGGGTGTGTATCCGGGCATCGGCCAGGGCCACCTTGCGCTCGAGTTCCTCGCGGGTGATCCCCAGAGGATGAGGGGAGAAGGCGTCCCATTTGCGGAGGAGGCCGCCGAACACGAGCCGGGGGACGGGGAGGGGGAGGTCAAGGTCTCCGGCCCTGAAGGCGGTGGGGGTGGCGAAGGCGAGCTCGACTTCCTTGCGGGGTTCGGTGGTTAATAAATCTTCCCAAGAGCAGCTCCCGCACCAGGGACCATCGAGGGAGAGGGAGACCGGTTCGAGGAGGGATTTCCCGAGCTTCAAGGGGATGCCGCCCCGCCTCTCCCAGCGGCTCCAGAAGCGGGCGAAGATCTCCGGGATCATGACGGCGACGCGCAGGCGGACCCTTCCGGTGGTGCGGGGGTTTCCCAGGGGGTGGAGGGTGAAGGGGCGCTGTCCCAGACGGGGCATGTGGAAGAGCCTCCCCAGGGCGCGATCGCCCTGGGAGAGCAATCCCAGGAAAGCCCCGTGCAAGCCCTCAGGGGTGAGGGGCCCCAGGACCCGGGATCCCGCGAGGTGGAACTCCATCACCACCGCATACGGCCCAGTCTCCCTCATAGGGCGCTGGGGAAAACCTTTTCCCACTTTGGGAACTGGGGGGCGGGGATCCTTTTTCCCAAGCGATCAAGGGCCTCTTTGACAAATGCTGATACAATGGAATGGCATCTATCCCACTCTTCCTTCCCTATAGGCTCGAGCCCATGGGCGAGGACGGATTGGTTACGTCTTCCTTGAACATCCTTAAGTTTTTCCTCCCACCCTTGAGAGTAAAGTTCCCCGAGGGGGTCTCCTAAAGCGCTGAGGATCCTGAACGAGTCCACAAGCCCCGCAGTTACCCTCTTCCCCACCGCCCGTGCCAGGAGTTCTTTTCGAAGGGGCTCCGGGATTTTTTGCGGATCCAGATCGCCCGTATCGAGGCCATATCGTTCCTTCAACCGATATTGGGCCAGAAGCTCCACGGCCCGATAAAGCCTCATCACCCCGTCGTCGTACTGGCCCCGCTCCGCCCTCCTTTCGGCGTTGCGGATCAGGTCCCAAACCTTCGCATATCCGGAGGATTTCCCTTCGACGATTTCCCAAAGGAAGCGAACGTTATCCACACAAAACCTCGCGCATGGGCGTAGCAAAGCGAGTGCCTTTTCATGTTCGAATCTGTCCCAAGCAGCAAACCCCCTCACCAACGTGATGGCCAGGTTCAACCTCTTTTGGATCCCCGCGGAAAGAGGGAATTCCCGGGAGAACCAAGAGAGGGCTTCATCAGCGCCCTCGTAGTTGCGGAGATCGAACAAGTAACCAGCTTCCTCCAAGACATCCTCGAACTTCAAATCCCCCAAGCTCAGGCGTTCCACGAGCTCGGTCCCGTCCAAAACCTTCTCCGTGTCGGCCCGCATCCCGGTGACGAGCGAAAGGGTCCATCCCAACCGTAGCGCCGCCAGGGCCAGTGAGACGGACATGGTCTTAGTTCCCCCGGTGTAATCCGCGATCTTTTCCGCTCCAGGATGTTCCGAGCTTATGGCTTTGAGCTTCGAGTAAATGGCCTGAAATGTGTCCGCGAGGCTATCCGGGGACAGGATTTCTACAAGTTCGTAGCGATCCCGTGTGAGCTTTGTGGCTCCGACGATGCTTTCCCCTTCTTCGGTGTTCTCCACCACGAACTTTTTGCTCCCGCCTCTGGGCTCGACGGTAACGAAGAAAACCACTTTGTCCGGGGACTGTTCCTTTATGGAGCGGATCACGGGTTTGGGCGAACCTCCAACGGTAAGCGCGAGGATCCTCATCTGATTACCTCCCATTTGACCCATATCCAGCCCAGGGGAAGGCGGGGTTTCCCGTCTTTACCCACCACCACCCGGCGGGAAGCGGGGAACTCGTCCGGTGGGGTGCGGCCCCTGGAACCCGGGGCCCTCCCCAGCCCATAGCGGCGATATATATCCGGCCACAGGGGATCGGTTTTGAGGGGGGCCCCGATGGTCATCCCCTCCCAACCGGTACCGAATCCGATCTGGACCGCAAAGCCCTTCTTCGTCTTCTCCAGGGCACCCAACACGTCCCCGAAAAATCCGACCATTTCCCCGCTTATCCCACCCCACCAATCCCGTTCCCTCTCAGCCCTTTCCCTGGCCCTCTCCCGGGCCAGGCGGGGGAGGTCCCGCAGCCATTCCCCACGTTTGAGGGGGAACCCCTCGGCCCGGGCCGCCCATGTGGAGAAGAGGGCATCGTCTATCCCGACGGAGAAACGGAACTCCGTCCCGGGCCTTATCGCCTCAACCGCGATGGGCGCTCCCCCTCCCCGTTTGGTCCACACCTGGACGTTGTAGAGCCCGAGATCGGAGGTATCGGCGGAGGTAGAGTCACTCACCTTCAGGGCCCGCAAGAGGTCGTGGTGGGGGCTGTGTCTCCCCTTTTTCGGATCCCTCCCGAAAATCTCGGCTTCGAGGTCCTCGGTGGCTCTCTTCTCCTTCTCGCCGAGCCCGATGTGCGTGAGCGAAAGCCTGAGCTCCTTCCAAGCATGCCAGGCGATGATCGTCCGCAACGCCCCCTTGAGGCTCGAGCCGGGGATGTAGGGGCGGTCGCGGGGGTCCTTGATCGCCTCGCGGAACTGTTGGCCGCCTGGTACCCCGGGGAGCACATAGCGGATGTAAGGGGCATCGGGCCGCAGGTCCTCCGGCTTCAACAGCTGCCCCGGGGGTGTGCGGAGAAGCATCTCGGTGAACTCAGGGTCACGGGTGTAGAGCTCCTCAGCCAGGGCGTCGAGGTCGAGCCGGTATGTTTTCCCATTATGGCAGACGTAGTCGAACCCCTCCGTAAGGGCCGTTCCCGTCCCGATGTGCAAAGGGGTCAAAACCTTTACCGTAAGCTCTATGCGCGCCATCATCCCCCACCTCCCAGGGGCCACAGGGCCGCGAGGCCGTATCGCCAGACGGGATGGGGTAAAAGAGGCTCCCCGCTTTCGGCATGCAGCGGACCCACGTCCACCACATGCCCCATGATTCCCCCTTGCGCCCGGATCACCGACCCCTCTTTCAGCATCACGATGGATCGGCGACGGTACTGGCCGTGGGGGGAGGAGGTCCAACCCCGGACCTCTTCTAGCCGGTACCCGGGAGAGTTTCGGAGCACGTTGGGGAGCTCATCAGGCCGCGGGTTGTAACGCGAAAGGAGCACCGCCGAGCGGTCCGCCGCCGGGGCCGGCCACTTGAGCTCATCCATGAGCTCGGGCTCGAACACCCCGTAGCCCACGGAACGGTCGCCGCCGAGCCCGGAATGGGCGAGGGCGTTCAGCGCGAGCTCGAAAGCTTCTTTAAAAACAACATCGCCACACGGGCGTTCCGGATCGCGCCAGATCACCCCGAACCAGAGTCCCGCGTCCCCCGCGAAGTCCACTCGGCCCACGTGGAAGAGGTTCGACGCGGACGAAACCCGGTCCAACGTCACCCGCGGGATCGCGTGCTCATTCCAGATCACGGCTCCTTCCGGTATTTCATCCCCGTAGACGAGGACCTGTCCGTTCTGCCGGAAATTTCCTTCCTCGATGAGCTCGCCGATGGACTTCCCTTTCGCCAACTTCAGCAGGGCTATTTCCGAGATGAACTGGAGCTTTTTCCACTTCTTCCTCGCTTTTTCGGGGATTCCTTGGGCGTAATTCGGGTCGAGGGGTTTGGGGAAGAGGAGGACGTCGCCCTTGTAAGGGAAGGCGGAGGTGAGGAGGAAGGGGGGATCGGCAGGGGCGTGGTCGTTCCCTGCGGTGCGGGGGAATTGGGAGATCCAGAGGTCGGGATTGTTCCCCAGAGCTATCCAAGCCGAGAACAGGGCGGAAAAGAGCGTATCCGAAGGGACGGTCACCCGCACCCCCTCGGTTCCGATCCCATAGGTCCCCACATGCACCCCGTGGGGGAACCGCAGCTTATAGATCGTCACGCGCATGTCGGATCAACCCTCAGAGGTTGAGCTCGGCTTTGACCTTCCCGAGGATCTCCCCCTTTTTGGCCATGAGATCGTCCAGGGTCTCGAAGGTCCCCAGAGGAGTTTCCCTCTCGAAGTAATCGGTGCGCTTGCGAAGGGCGATGGAGATCTTCCGGAACTCCACCTTCCCCGAGCCCCGGGAACCCAGCCCGCCGAGATAGTCGTGTTCCAGGAGCTGCATCCCCTCGAAAACGACGTACAGGCGCTCGACGTCCTTTGCGGGCTCGGCAACGCCGTCGTCGGAGTTGAACACGGTGTAGATCATCTCCCCCGGGCCGAAAACCGCCCCGGCCGGCACGCGCTCGATGGTCCGCGGGTTGGCAGCTGAAGTGATGCGGTCGATAGAGACCTCTGTCTTCGTCTCGGCATATGACCGCTCCAGGGGTAGCCCCTCGAGGAGCTTTGAACTTTCCTCGGCTAAAAGTACGTCCCTCACCAAAAGCCTCGTTTGGGTACCGAACTTCTCCTCCGCGGGAACCCCAAAGACCTGACACACAGGGCAGTCCCGGTAACTATCGGGATCCTTACAGCTGTGGATCATCGTTTTCCCTATGGGGCGGTTGATGGGGAGCTGGTAATGCTTTTCGAGGAGGCAGCGGATCTTCCCCTTGAGGGAGGAACCGGGGATATAAGGCCTTTGGGTGAGGGGGTCGCGGATGATCTCCTTGTCGATGCCTCCGATCTGGATCCCCCCTCCCGTGCCCCCGATGTGGAGCCCCGTGAGGGCATGTATTTCGAATCCGATGAAAACCCGGGCTTCCACCCAAAACCTGCTCCCCTGCATTCGGATCACCCCCTCAGTCCTTGCCCCCGTGGGCCTTGTGATAAGCAACGATCGCCTCGAAGAACTCCAAAAACCGCAGGTACCGGGCGCGTACTTCGTCGCGGTCGTCCTTCTTCTCGAGCACTATGCGGAGGGCCTTCACCAATACCTCAGCGATCAGCTCCGCAGCCCCACCGGCTTTTTTGTCCCGCTCCGTTACCCGTTTCGCCCGGTAGGCGATCTTCGGGTCCAACAAGTAGGCACGGCGTACGGCTTCCTCGAACTTGCCGATCCGGAATAAGGCCCCGATACGCTGCGCTTCGTCGAATATGGCCCTGATCTGCGACGCCTTAAGGGTTTTGGAGAGCTGATCGCCGATCTCATTGGCCACTTTCACTAACAGATCTCCTGCCAGAGGCTCGCAGATGATCCGCCGCAGTTCCCCTTCGGACACCGCTTTCCCAATGGCTTGTGGCACTTTCAACCTCCTTTCCTCGTTGATAGTTCGGCCCAACGGGCCGCCACAGCCAGCCGGGAGATGTTCCGGGCGAAGCCTTTGGCAGAAAGCTCCCCCAACAACTCTCCCAGAAGCGCCTTTGCCTTATCATCCCTTACCCGCTCACGCATGCGGGAAAGCCAATAGGCTGCATGCCAGACCCATGGGCCGATATCCCCCCTGTTTTCCCGGCCCACTTTGTAATGCAGGTAGAAGCCCTGGAGCCGCTCCAGGACGGCCCGCGGGATGAGACCCGCCTCCACAGCCCCCGTGAGCACCGCGGCCCAGCCTGAGGCCGTCCCCTTAGCACCATCGAAGCCGAACTCCTCCCAAGGGAGCGCGATCCCCAAAAAGGAGATGGCGTCCTTCCCCCTCCCGTTCCGGCGCCGGATGTCCTTGGCCTTTCTCTCCTCGCCCTCGGTCTCCTTCGCGGCCACATAGAGGGGGTACTTCTCGTGTACCAGCATGATCCCCCCGGAGATCCCGAGCTCATCCCTGCCTGTGAATTCACGGAGGCGATGGCGGATCCTACGGGCGAGCGCCACGATCGCGTCCCAGGAGCCCACGAAGAAGAGATCATCGCCCCCGGAATAGACGGTGTAAATGCGCGATCCCCCGGCTTCCGCGGCGATGCGTTCCATCCAGCCCTCGAAGAAGAGCGATATGAGGAAGCTCAAGGTCGAGGTCCGGGAGAAAGAGGCGAAGTTCCCCAATCCCCGGGAGAAGATCCGGCCCAGGTCGTCCATGTCCATCCGCAGTACCCCTAAGTACGGGGCCCCATTGGACTCCTGCGCCAGGATCCCGAAGTGTTTTATCTCGCCTTTCTCATCGGTGGGGACAAGGTTCACCAGGAATTTCCGGCCCACCGCGAGTTCGGGGCCGGCATACGTGGGGAGGTCGGGATCGTCCTTGAGGACATAAAGCACCGCCGGGCGCTCCGGCGGGAGCCCTTTCAGCGCCCCGGGGTCCGAGAAGAGCGCGATCTCGTAGCCGAACGTCGCGAGGACATCGACATAGGTTGACATAGAACCCCTGGACTCCGAGGGGGAGCGGGTCTCACCGAGGAAGAGATATCCGGCGCCGCGGAGCTCACGTCCCAGTTCCCTAAAAGCTATGCAACCCGGACAAAACCGCACCCCCTCTATTTCCTTTGCCTCTCCTTTTGTGACTTCTTCACCGCAAACCTGGCAGGTCAGGAACTGCGCAGCACCCTCAGCGGCCTCGCCCCCGAACCCCCGGGGGTGGAAGAGCTCCGCCATTTCTTCCGCACCGAGCTCCGCGAATCTCCGTGCCTTGGCCACCTCGAGCCTGCGTCCCAGCTCCTCCCGCTTCGCCGCGAGCGTGGGCGTTCCCTCCTTCGGGATCAGGAAATCGCGGGGGACGAGCTCCACATGGGCGAGGCCCAGGTAGAGATCGATCCCGTGGGTCTTGAATAGCACCGTATTTATCGTGCGACGAAATTCGGCGAGCTTTTCCTCCCCCAGGGGCGGGACGAGGAGGGTGAATCCCCCGCCGCCGATGTGGAGGGCGTTGGTGATGGGGAGCCCGAGCTCCCGCAGGATCCAGCGGGCGACGACCTCGGTGAGGAGCTGGATGTAGAAGCTGCGGGCCCGGAGGGATGCCGCCGCGCCCTCCGGGTTGTGGAGCGAGTAGATGAAATCCTGGATCCCGGAGATATCTCCCCCCAGGAGCCAAGCGACCGCGGGGGTATCGGGCCAGACCTCACCCTTTATTCTTCCGAGCAGTTCACCGATGTCTTCTTCTTTCAGGGTTCCCGCGACGTAAACGGAATAGGCCAAGCAGGCGGCTAAGGCCGCGGTGGTGTGGAGGTGAGCGAATAGGGATACATCCGGCTCGGATTTCACATAGGCCGAGGGAACACACCAGGTGTAGTCCCGCAGGAGATGAAACATCGATTCCAGGTAAGCCCCGAGATCGGCGTCGTCGGCCCCGTAGGTCCCCTGCAGGACCGCCGCATCCCGCTTCAGCCCATCCCATAACGCACCCAACCGGGGAGCTGGGTCCGATTCTGGGGAGCTCACGGGGAGGATGGCCTCCGGGCGCAGCTCCAACTTCGCCGGCGGAAAATAGGACTTCGTTATCCAGGGTCGGTCCCCGGTGTCCTTATCCGGATCCTCGGGGATCCACACCCGGCCGAACACGGAGAGGAGTCGCTTGGCCTGAGGGGTGTCTTCCTGGCGGCGCTCGCGTTCGCCAGAGGAGAGCCGGTCGGCCAGGGCCACGATCTTGACGGGAAGCTCGAGTTCCTCCACCGGACGAACCAGCTTGCCCTCCTCCCGCTCCCCGTGATGCCATCCCACCGGGGCCAACATGTGGCGCCATTGGTCGGGCACATGGCCATCGACAAACCTCTGGCCGATCTCAGCGTGGGCGTATGGGCCCGGGGCCGATTCCCCAGCTAACCTCCCCAATTTCCCTACGTCATGCAGGAGGCCCGCCAAAGCTACGCTGTAGACTTCCGGTCTCACATCTTCACCTCCTCCCTTTCGCCTACCGAAAAAGGCCCTTGCGGGCATCGGTGGCCTCACCCATCTCTTTTAGGGAGGATTCCCTAATGAACGGGGCGAGGAGCAAGGCCAGCGTGGTCCGGTTCACGGCGAGGTCTTGGGGCCAGTCCAGAAACTCCCGCAGCTTCCGGAAGGCCGATTCCAGCTGGTGCTCCACGGTGCGGGGGCTCTTCCGCAGGCGGCGGGCGATCTCCTTGTTGGTGCCGCCCCGCAATACTAGCTCCTCCACCACCGCCCTCTCGGCCGGGGTCAGTACATGGGCAAGGAAATGGCGCCACCGCTCCACTTCCTCCCGATGCTTCATGCGCCGCTGGAGCTCCACCGCCGCCCAGGGGTCGTCGTACCGCGAGAGCACATCGAGGAAGACCTCGGCCTCGGTCCATAAGGGAACCGGGATCTCGACCAGCCTGTACTCGCGTCGCTCCGCCGTGAGCGCCCGGCTCTCTACGAGCTCCGGGGACGAGATCAGATACCAAAGCCGGTCCTCCGGGCTAAAGAGGAGCTGCGCTACGAGTAACGCACAGATCCCCATGGGCTTCCGCCCCCCGGAGAGGTTAAGGTGCACCCGATGCCCCCGCGAGCGATATGCGGAGACGATGTCCTTGAGGCACCGATAGAGGAGCATGAGGGACCGCTCGGAGTCGAAGTCGGCCACGGGCACCTCTGCTAGTCTGAGCTCCACCTCTTCGCCGAAGGGAAGGGAATGCCACTCCCGGCGCAGACGCTCCACGGCAGCCTCGATTGCGGGATCCTTTCCCCGTGAATGGACCCCCACAGCCTCCACGATCCGCTCGCCCCAAGCGAGGAGCTCCTGGAGACAAAGGGTGAGGACCTGGGGCTCGGTCCCAAGGGTCGCTATGAGGACCGCCTTCCGTTCCTTTGACATCAAGCTGTTACATCCTAGTGGCAACACATCGTCATGGGCAAATGTGGCAATGTGCCATAAAACTCGGTTTGTGTATTTGCTCTCGATGCGGCCCGTGATCGTAGACACCGCAACTGCTCTGGCCCTCCGAAGGCGTAGTTCAATCCCGCGGATGAGGATGTAGGTCGAACACTTGAGGATAAACTCCGTGCATTTCAGGGATGAAGCCCAACGCTACAGATTCTGATCGGATAAATGCCGGTGGTGTCTCGGGGTAAACAGGGACAATGCCCCTGTACATCAGGGATGGTTCCCGCAGGATTTCATGGTCCATAGGAGCTTGGGGAGATATCGGGAGGGTTTATAGGGGTCATCCTTTGAAGGAAGCGAGGGGAACTTCGATGCTCTCACCAGTAGCTTCGTTGGTGAGCTTCAGTGTTCCGTTTACCTCCAGACGGAGAAGCTCGTTGGCGTTCAAAAGTTCGATTCCATACACTTTCCCATCGGGAGAGATATCGATGAGGATCTCGTCGCTCACACGGATCGTCTCCACTTCGCCTGTTTTCTCCCGCAGACGGATGTAGGCGACGTTGTATTTAGGATCGTATGTGATCTGCATTCGATCACCCTCCCCCAGGCTCTCAACGACCTCTTCCTCATTCGCCCCGCGCTCTTCCATCCTCTCCCGCGCATGAGGATGGATACGGATCGGTTTCAACTCTGCCATTTGGACGGTTACATCCTAGTGGCAACACTTCGTCATGGGCAAATCGGTATCATCCGCGGGGCCCTTGTCACCGCTACCACTCGGGGCGGATCCTGAGGGTTGTGATCTCGAACGGGTCGAGGTCCACCTCCACCGTGCCCGAGGCCCGGGCGAGCGTCTGGAGCGAGCGCTCCATCATGTCTGCCTCCCCGACGGCCACGGGGGCTGAGAACTCGATGGTAGCCCGCGCTCCTTCCCCAAACGGTTCGTAGAGCCTGAGGACGAGGTCACCTGAGCCGTCTGCCGCCGGCTTGAGGCAGGAGAAGAGCACAGGTCCCCCGAGGGAGAGGAACAAGCCCTGGGGCAGGAGTTTTCCGGGATGCGGTTCGGTCGTTGCCACGAGGAGCGGAAGATTGAACGCAAGTCCCGCCGCCGGTACCTCACCTATGCGCCAGTCGCCCCAATGGGGAAGAAGGGCGAACGCGGCCTCGAAGGGCCCGAAGCCGCTGAACACCGGGACATCCTCGGGTTGGCGGTGGATCACCCACTCGCCCTGCTCCACGAACGGGGGCGACCGCAGGATGGGAAGGACAATGGAACCCGGCCTGAGCCGCACTCCGAAGAGGCCCCGGTTCAACACCGCGAGGCCCCGCTCCCCATCGCAGATATCGGCCCAGCGGAGTTGGGGTACCTGGTAGCCCAGCTCCTCGGCCGCAGCCCCGGAGAGCCGCCGCACCGCCTCCAGGCGCTCCACCACACCGGACCCCTCGAGCCGCCGTTCCCATTCCGCCTCCCAGTCTACGGCGCCGAAGGGGACCTCGGTGTAGGGACGGAGGGAGGTGTCGCTGGTGTCGGTGACGGCGAGGAGCTGTGCCCGGGGGAGGGTCCATTCGCCCCGGACGATGCATTCCACCCAGGGAAGGCCATCCCACACCCGGATCTCCCGCTCGACCCAGCCGCCTCCGGGGAGGGGGAACCTGACGGCCACCGCCGCCACCGCGGGGCCGCGGGCGACGATGCGGACCTCGGGGCGGGCACGGGCATCGCCTTCCGTCCACAGGCGCTCGGCGAGGTTTGGCCCCCACGCGCTCCCCATGTCCCGCCAGATCTCGAGCCGGAGGCCCCCGCCGGGAAACCGGAACGTCGGTCCATCCCGGATGGCGACGGAGAGGAGCTTCCCCGTGCGGACGTCCACCTCCGCGGAGATGGCCGAGCCCTCGAGGCGGATCATCCCGCCGGATGCCTCGGCCCGCGCCCCGCCCGACGCCCTGTCCCGCACCAGCCGGTAGACCATATAACCGGTCGGCGGGACGTCTCGGGCCACGAACGAAAGCCCCTCCCCCGTACGGGCGACCGGCGCCGCGTTCCCCGCGGCGTCCACCGCCACAAGCGGCCCTTGCAGCAGGTCCGGCGGAACCTGCGGCAGCGTCACGACGCCCGATCTCGTGGTGGGTAGGGGATTGAACACCACCACGGGGATGCCCTCGCCCGTGGTCTCGATCCCCGAGGCGAGCCTCCCCAACGCCTCCACGATCCGCGTCCGGATCTCGTCCCGGAGGTCCTCCAGCCGGCCGCGGACCTCCCGGGAGGGGGCGTAGCTGGTGGAGCCCCACAGGGAATCGTGGAACTCACATTCGAGGAGTTCTTTCCACATGCGCTCGAGATCGTCCACAGCGCGGGCGGCATCGGGATCCACTTGCGAAATCGTCAGGACGGCCCGCAGCGATTCCAGCGCCAAAAGCAGGTGCTCGCACTCCCGGATGAGGCGCTTCAGGCGGGGCTGGGTCGCCACCCCGACCCCTCCCATCTTGAGGACCCCCTCCACCACGGGGAGCTCCGCCGCGTCCAGCCCGGAGAAGAACGCCGCGGGGTCCCCCAAGCGCGCTTCGAGGCCCGCGTCTCGGATCGCGGCCCGCGTGCGTGCAAGGAGCGTGCGGTTCGGGCCGCCGCCGTGGTCCCCGCCGCCGAAGGCGAACGCCAGTGCGGGCGGCGTCTCGGGCCAGCCCGTGGCAATGGCCTCGAGGGCTCTCCGCTCCAGGGAGTCCGGCGGGAGGCCGTAGTGGTAGAGGAGGACGAGGGGGATCTCGGTCCCGTCGCTTCCCCTCCAGCGGGAGATCGGCCGCCAGATATCGGTCCAGGGCCGCTCCCGCCCGAAGACCGCCCCCTGAAACCCGAAGTCCCGCAGGATCTGGGGGAGGGAGGGGAAGAGGCCCGTGCCCTCCATCTGCCAGGCTACTTCCACATCGACCCCGAACTTCTCCAGGAAATAGCGCTTCCCATAGAAAAAATTCCGGATCACCGATTCCCCGGTCACCTCCTCCATCACGATCTCCGCCCAGTTTCCCCCGACGATCCGCCACCGGCCCCCCCGAACAGCCTTTTGGATCTCCCGGAAGAGGGCGGGATCGGCCAGCTCCACCGCAGCGTAGAGGGCAGCCTGGTCCTGACAATAAACGTAGTCGGGGACGCTCCGGGAGAGCTCGAGCTGGGCGCGGAAGGTATCCCGAGAGATCTCCACCGTCTCCTCCCAGTCCCACTGCCACACAAGGTCAATGTGGCACTGAGGGAAGAGGACGATGGGGACGCGGCGGGCGAGCTCCTCCAGCTCGCCGATGAAGCCCTCTAGGCGCGGGGAGGCCGCCCGTAGCGCCGCCTCGGCTTCCCCGATCAGCCGGAGCATCTCCTCGGCCGGCTTCTTCCCCGGGGACACCACCGGGGCGGCTATGCGCTCGATCTCCGCGGGATCGAGCCCGGCCCGCTCGGCGATGAGACACAGGGAAAGGAACTCGGCCACCTTGGCGCGGAGCTCCCGGGCGATATCGGCCCGGGGTAACCCCGCGGCAGCGGAGACGAACGAAACCGAAAGCCCAATGATCAAAACCCTCTTTCTCCACCCCATCTCCTGGACCCCTCCCACGGGGCCCAGTGTGGCAGGGTTCCCGGGACGGGACAAATCGACACGAATCAGGGAATCTTCTCCGCCTGACTTCCTCCGAAGCGAGGATCCGCGAGTCTGCGCCTATTCCCGCGCGCTTGCCCGCAGGGTGAGGCCCGCCAAGGTCACGGTGAGAAACCCAAGCACCCTGGCCAGTCCCACCGGCTCCTGCCACGGGGCCACCCCTTTCACCATTACCGCCCGCAAGAGTTTGTTGCCGTAGGTGAGGGGGACCAGGTAAGAGAGGGGCCTGAGAACCCGGGGTATCGCCTGCAAGGGCCACATCATTCCTGAGAGAAGCACGGAAGGCAATACCACAAGCGGGAAAAGCAGGATAGCCTGGGATTCCGTTTGGGCAAGGGCCGAAAGGAGGGTGTCTAGTCCAACGTTGCCCACCGCAAAGAGGATGATGCAGACCAGCGCCCAGAAGACCGAGCCGTTAATAACGATATCGAAGACCAGCTTTCCAAGTCCCAGGATCGGCCCCGATTGCACTAGAGCCACCATGCCAAAGGCGATCACGTACCCCAAAATAAACTCCTCCCGCCTGAGGGGCGAGACCCATAGCCGCTCGAAGGTGCCGCCCACCTTCTCCCGCACCACCGAAAGCAGGGTCAAAAGGGAGCAGATGAAGGTCACCACGTACCCCATGATGGCGGGGGCGAAGGAATCGATGAACCTCACCTCCACCCCATACAGGGGATGTTCCTCGATCTCCACCGGCCCCCTTCCCCGATATCCATCAAGGCCTCCGCCACCCCGGCCCGGATGGCCGCCGCGATCTGAGGATCCGATTCGTCCAGCTAAAGGTGGAGCGTCCCGTGGACCTCGGTGGCTACTCCCACGGCATAAAGGACCAGTAGCAGGTCGGCGAGGTCCACGGTCCTTCTGGCGTAGGGGGCGAAGAGGAAGGGCTTGAAGTGGCTTTACCGATCGCGGGGACGCGGAGCTTACCTGGTCGAAAGGTGTGTCCAGTTTCCGGGGGTAGGTGCCGTTCTTGCGTCCCCCGTTTTCCCGAATGAACGCTTCCCATTCCAGGAAGGGAAGGGCCTGGAGTTCCTCGGCCACCACTTCTCTCGGGGTCTCCCGCAGAAACGCCTCCAGTTCGTCCCTTTTCAACAACGGGGTATCTCCCTTCCCCTCCAGGCCACCCCGCCACAACCCGTGACACAGAACCAGTTACACTGCCCTCAAATCTCGATTCGCTCGCGTAGAGCTACGGGCACGATACTTATCTCCTTTCCCTTTTCCTCCAGTTCCTCGGGGGTATTGGGGGGACCTTCAGCTGGAGGCCCCGTCCCACAGTCAGGCGATGCGCCACATGCTATCCGGGTCGTTGGGCGATGGGCTACCTTCTTCACTGAAGGAACTGGGCGAAGCGGGAAAACCCACCCAGGGTCTTGAGGGCCCTAAGCCCTAAAGGCCAAAGATGCGGTGCCCGCCGCAGTTCCACCAGGATCCGCGAGGGACGGTCCATATCCCCGCGGGTAAGCAAGAACTTCCCCAGCTCCGGGACGCGAAGGAGGGAGACCAAATAGTCGAGCTCTGCAGGGGAAAGGTCCAGATAAGCCCGGCGTGCCCGGAGGGCGAATTCTATCTCTCTTCCGAGCTCTCCCCTCCACGCCCTCTCATATTCCGCCTGCCTCCCCTCGGATAGCAACCTCCCCAGGAGCTTGGCCGCAAGGCCGCCGTAATAGAGCCCTCCCCCCGTCAAGGGCTTCGTCTGGGCCGCTGCGTCCCCCACCAGGAACACCCTTTCCGTCGCGGTGCTGGGTGGTGGGCCCAGGGGGATCAAGCCCCCGGAGATGCGGACGACTCGGGACTCGGGGAATTCTCGCAAGAGCAGTGACTTAAGGTGCTCGTAACCCTTTCCTCCGCGATGTGTCACCACCCCTACCCGCAGGAGCTCCCCCGTCGGGACGGCCCAGGCGAAGAAACCCGGGGCGATGGCGGGGTCCAAGAAGATCTCCGCGTGTCCCGGATACCGGGGCTCGGCCTCGACTTCCGCTTGATATCCAACGAGGAGCTCTCCCGGGGGAGCTAGGCCAGCCCAGCGGGCAACCCCGCTCAGCGCTCCATCTGCCCCCACCAAGAACTCTGGTGCGAGCTTCTCCCTGGAGGTGATCAGGAGAGAGTGATCCCAGCCATCGGCCGAGATCCCTTCCCAGACCGCAGCCCCTGCTTCCCGGGCCTCGTTCCGCAGGTACCTGTCCAACCCCACCCGGTCGAGGACAAGCGCCTTGGGCGAATCAGCGGTGAGGACGGCACGTGTCCCTTGCGGTCCGTGTACCACTACCCCCACCAGCCGCTGCAGCACCAATTCTTCCGGGATCCCCAGCTCTTCCCGCGCCCTAAGGGAAATGACGCCGGCGCAGCGAAGCGGAGCGTTCGGCGCGCGCTCGAGGAGAACCACTTTGAGGCCACCCCGCGCCGCCTCCCGGGCCACGATGGAGCCCGCAGGTCCTCCTCCCACCACAGCCACATCCACTCGGAGCACGAACCCATCCTATCCCCGTTGCCTCTGCCAAGCCAGGGCCGCAAACGGGGAATGTCCGCGGAGCCGTAACGTCACATTGGTAGGGGTGGCGAATTTATCGGCGCGGGGGTTTGCGGTTAAACTTGAGCGAATTCACACAGGGAGCACCTCATTTTTTCCAAGGAGGGAGGGAGTGCTCGTTCAGTGGGGGATATTCGGCCTTTCGGCCCTGGCGGTGATCATCGCCGGGTATAAGCTCGCCCAATATGGGGACGAGATCGGCGAGGCCACAGGGATAGAGCGGGCCTGGATCGGGATGCTCCTTTTAGCCACCGTAACTTCTCTCCCGGAGCTCGCCACCACCGTGACCGCGGGAGCCATCTCAGCCCCAGAGATCGCATTGGGAAACATCTTCGGCAGTAACCTCTTCAACATGGCCCTCATCGCCGTAATGGAGGCCATTTCCTTCTGGATCCTCCGCCAGCGCGATTTACCTCCGCTTCTTTCCCACGTGGGAGGGGATCAGCTCCTTTACGCCGCCGCGGCCATCGTGCTCTCTTCCTTGGGTATTGTGGGGATTAGCTTCGCCAGCGGCCGCGAGTTTTTGGGAATGGGGCCGGTAAGTTGGATCATCCTCCTCTTTTACCCTTTGAGCGTCTGGGCCCTTTACCGGCCCCAAGAAGGGACGGAGCGGGCGGAAAAGCACCCCGGGGAAGCAGTGAGACCGCTTCTTAAGTTCGCCCTGGCGGGGACGGTGGTGGTGGTGGCGGGGATGTACCTCGCCCGCACCGGGAAGGAGATCTCTCAAGCAACCCGCCTCACCGGGACCTTCATGGGCGCCATCTTCATCGCCGCCAGCACCTCCCTGCCCGAGCTCATGTCCTGCATCGGGGCGCTCCGGATACGTTCCTTCGACCTTCTTGTGGGAAACCTCTTTGGGTCCAACATGTTCAACGTCTTTACCATCCCGTTCGCGGATCTAGCCTATCGAGGCGCCCTCCTTCCCGCGGGATCCCTCAGCCAGGTGGCGGTGGCGGCGCTGAGCATCGTGCTCATGGCGGTGGCGGCCTTCGGAATCCAGCGCCGCTCCCACCGGCGCTTCTTGGGCTTGGGTTATGAAGCGTGGGGGATCCTGGGGGGGTATTTGTTGGCCGTTTACGTCCTCTTTGCTCGGGGTATCGAATTCTGACCGAACTCCCCCGACGCAGGTGCGCCATTTCCTTGGGCGCGCGTTGTAGGGCGATACGCTACATCCATGCGCGGATGGATCGTGGTGGCGACGATTTCCTTCGGTGTCCTATCCTTGGCGGCGGGGTTGAAGATCGGGCCGTACGAGGTGGAATGGGGAGAGGTGGAGCGCGATGGGTTACAGCTCCAATACGTAGCGGTGGGGCGTGGAGGGGAGGAGCTCCTTCGCTTCGAGGACGCGTGGGTGCGGATCGATCCCTTGAGCGGGCGCGATATTACCGGCGAGGGGAACCCAGACCTCGTCGTTTTCTCCTATTGGGGCGGAGCCCACTGCTGTATCCAAGCCCGGGTGGTGGACCTCGGGCCGGTGCCGCGGGTGATCCCGGCGGGGGCGCCCTCCAACTGCGGCGGGGACTTTCAGGACCTGGACGGCGACGGCGTCTTCGAATATCTCACCTGTGACGACACCTTTGTTTACCTCTTCTGTCCATATGCCACCTCCCCCGTGTCCCCCGCGATCTTCCGGTACGAGCCTGGAGAGGGGTACGTCCCCGCGGGATACCTATTCCCCGGTTACTTCGAGCAGGCCATCGCCCAGGGACGCGAGATCGCCCGGGAACACGGTCCCGGGGAGCTGGGGGAATGGGACGGAACGGAGAAATGTTCCGCCCTCTTGGCAATCCTCCCCCTCCTCCACGCGGGGAGGGTCACCGAGGCCTGCCAAGCCCTGCGGGAGTATTACTCTGGCTCCGACCGTGAAGCTTTCTGGGGTGAGATCCTGGATGATCTGGCGGGAGACCCCTATTTCCCGGACCCACTGGTGCTCCGCTTGCGGGAGCTTCCTCAGGGTTGCCCCGGAGCACGGCCGGGTGTAAAAATGAGATGCAACTTCATAAATGGCGGTGATCCCGATGCGCACTTTGATAGCTTTGCTCCTTTTGGTGACAGGCCTCGCGGCGGCGGGGGCTGAACTCAAGGTGGCGGTCAGCATCCCCCCGCTTCTGGACTTCGTGCGAGAAGTGGGAGGGGATAGGGTGGAGGTGGAATTGCTCGTTCCCCCGGGCGCCGATCCCCATACCTACGAGATCCGACCCGCCCAGATGAGGTTCCTGGCCCAGGCCAGGCTCCTTATCGTGGTGGGATTGGGGCTCGAGTGGTGGTTGGAGGACGTGGCCTCCGCTGCCGGAAATCCGGACCTCGAAGTGGTGGTGACCTCCACCGGGATCGAGGCCATCGATGGCGATCCCCATGTTTGGCTCGATCCCCTCAACGCGGTGCTTCAAGTGGCGGCGATCCGGGATGCCCTGATCCGGGCTGACCCCGCGGGAAGGCTTACTTATGAGATCAACGCCGCCCGCTATATCTCCCGGATCCTGGCCCTCCACGAGGAGATAAGGGAAAAGATAAGTTCCTGGACACACAGGGAGTTCGTGGCCCTGCACGGGGCGTGGGCGTACTTCGCCCGCCGCTACGGCCTGAAGCAGCTGGCGGTGATCGTGCCCCAACCTGGTCGGGAGCCTTCGGCCCGGGAGGTGGCCCGGATAACATCCCTCATCAGGGAGCGAGGGATACGGGCGATCTTCGTGGAGGTACAGCATCCCCCGAGCGTAGCCGAGCTCATCGCCGCCGAGACCGGTGCCGCCTTGGTCACCCTCGACCCCTTGGGCGGTGTCTCCGGGCGGGAGGATTACCTCTCCCTCATGCGCTATAACCTGGAGCAGATGGAAAAGGTTCTGCGATGAGACCGGTGGTGGAGCTGGAAGACGTTTGGGTGGAACTCGGGGGTCATACCGTCCTCGAGGCCATCACCATGCGAGTGGGGGAAGGAGAGTTTGTGAGTGTGGTGGGGCCCAACGGGGCGGGGAAGACCACGCTCCTCAAAGTGATCCTCGGGCTCGTCGTGCCCCAGCGTGGAGAGGTGCGGGTCTTCGGGCGGCCTCCCCGGGATCTCGGCCGGGACCGGGCCCGCATAGGATATGTCCCCCAGGTGGAGGAAGTCGATCTCCGGTTTCCCTTGCGGGTTTTTGACGTGGTCCTCATGGGCCGCTATGGAACATTGGGCTTGGGACGGCGTCCCCGGGGTGAAGATCGCCGTGCCGCCCTCGAGGCCCTGGAGCTCGTGGGCATTCGAGATCTCGCGGGAAAGCTCATCGGGGAGCTCTCCGGGGGCCAGAGGCAGCGGGCTTTCGTGGCCCGGGCGTTGGCGGCGAAGCCCAAGCTTTTGCTGCTCGATGAGCCCACCACCGGGGTGGACCCCGCGGCCAGCGAGAGCTTCTATGAACTCCTGCGCAAGATCCAGGAGACCGGGGTCACCGTCCTCATGGTGACCCACGATGTGGGGGTGGTCTCGCGCTACGTGGACAAAGTGGCTTGCATCAACCGCCGGCTCGTGGTCCACGGCCGCCCCGAGGAGGTGGTGACCAGCGAGGCCCTGGCGGAGATGTACGGCTGCGCCGCCCTCTTCTTCCACCACGGGCGCATCCCCCACATGGTGGTCCGGCCCCACGCCGATTTCCGCAAGGAAGGGACGTGAGCCTCCTGGGTTACGTGTTCATGCAGCGTGCCCTCATCGCCGGGGCCCTGATCGGGGCCACCGCCGGCGCCATCGGGGTCTATGTGGTGCTGCGGGGCTTTTCCTTCATCGGGGCGGGGATCGCCCACGCCGCCTTCGGCGGAGTGGCCATCGCGCTGCTTTTGGGGATCGACCCTCTTTGGGGGGCGTTGGCCTTCCCCCTTGTCGTCGCCTGGGGGATCGCCTACACCTCCCGGCGGGCCGCCATCAAGGAGGAGGTGGCGGTGGGGATACTTTTCGCCGCTTCCATGGCCCTGGGGATATTCCTCTTGAGCTTCATCCCGGGCTACCGGGCAGATCTCTTCGGGTACCTCTTCGGGAACATCCTCGCGGTGAGCTCTCGCGACCTCTTCACGAGCTTTGTCCTGGCGGGGCTCGTGTTCACCGCGATGACGGTGCTTTACAAGGAATTCCTCTTCGTGACCTTCGATCCCGGGATGGCGGAGGTGTCTGGGCTCCCGGTGGGAGTATTACAAGGCGTGCTCCTTTCTTTGGTGGCCCTCACGGTGGTGCTCTCCCTCCGGGTGGTGGGCGCGGTGCTTGTGGCCGCGCTCCTCGTGATTCCCGCTGCCACCGCATATCAGGTCGTGCGGAACTTCCACCACCTCCTTCTCTTTTCCGCGCTGATCGGGGTCGCCGAAGTGGTCGGGGGGCTCATCATCTCCTTTTACTTGGACACCCCTTCAGGGCCCACCATCGTGCTCCTGAGCGCCTCCCTCTTTGGCTTGGTGATGATTTTGCGCAAGCGTTCCGCATAGTCCCCCTTCCGGGTTCGGGGAGAAAGGATCCTTAACATATAATCGGGCCGGAGGAGGGATAAATGGTGAGGCTTTCTTTTTCCTCGCTTGCGTTGCACCTCGAGTCGCCCCTGGCCACGGTGCGGTTCGCCAAGGAGAAAGGATTTCAGGGGGTTGAAATCCTGTGTGAGCCCCCATGGCATCCCCGGGCGTGGTCCCCCAGCTTGATGCGGGCGGTGCGGGAGGAGGCCGAAGGGTTGACGCTCTCCCTCCATGCGCCCACCGGGGACGTGAACCTCCTTTCCCGTAACCCCGGGGCGCGGACGTTCGCCGAAGGGGAGCTTTCCCGCACCTTGGCCCTGGCCGCTCGGCTCGGGGCGCGTTACGTGACGGTGCACCTGGGATACCGCTCCACCGGCGCCCCCGGGGAACCCCCCGTGGAGGAGGCCAAGGAGGCCCTGCGCCGGCTCCGCCGCCGGGCCGAGGACCTGGGCATCGCCCTGTGCCTGGAAAACGATCCTAAGGAGAGGTTCCTCTGTCTTTGGGACCTGAACGAATACCTGCGCTGGCTTGCGGAACTCGACCTCCCGGGGACCCTAGACCTCGGCCACGCATGGACCGCCCATGGAGGGGAAACGCTGGACCTCATCGAGAAGTGCTCCCCTAGGATTGCGGTGGTCCACGTGAGCGACAACCGGGGCGAGCACGACGATCACCTCCCGTTGGGGGAGGGGGTCATCCCGGTGGAGGAAGTGCTTTTGCTCCTTAAGGGGGCTGATCTTTGGGTGCTGGAGCTTTTTTCCCCGGAGGGGGCGGAGAAGTCCCGCGGGGTGATGGAGGCGCTCCGGGAGGGGATCTGAATTGAAGGGCCGCGGGGTCGGTGGCTATAATTTAGGTGCTCCCCCTTCCGCCCCGGCATTGTGTGCCCACCCATCCCGCCGCACGCCTCACCTCCCCCGGGGCGGAAGGGGCTTTTCCTCCCAGGGCCATGAGGATTGATCGCCAGGGGACCGCGGAGGAAGTGGCGGCTTTTGTTGCCGAACGTGTTCCCCCGGACGGGTGTGTGGTCCTCATCGGCGGAGTGGACGCGGGCAAGACCACCTTGGCCCGGGCCTTGCACCGTCTGCTGGGGGGGGAAGTGGTGGACGCTGATCTGGGGCAATCCACCATCGGCTCCCCCACCGCCATCACCCTGGGCACCTACGATGGGGGGATGCGGGACGGCTACTTCGTGGGCGATACCACTCCCCGGGGCCACCTGGTCCTCGCCCTGTGCGGGGCCCTGCGCATGGCCCGGCGCGCCAGACGCCCCCTGGTGGTGGATACCGACGGCTACATTGCCGGGAACGCCGGCCGCTCTTATAAGCTCGCCCTTATCGAAGCACTGGATCCGGATTTAGTGGTCCTCCTCCCCAAAGGCATGGAGCTTGAGCTTTTGCGGCTCTCCTGCGAAGCCGAAACGGTTTGTGTGCGGGTTTCGGGGGTGCGCCAAAAGACCCGGGAGGAGCGGATCAACGCTCGAGAGGCCAACTTCCGTGCCGAGTTCGCCCGCTGCCGGGAGGTAGAGGTCCCCTGGGAGGCGATAAGGTGGCGGGGGACGCTGCTCGGGTTAGGGGAGCCTGTGGATCCCAACACCTTCTCCAAGATGTTGGGTTGTGAGGTGCTCTACGCCCGACGGGTAGGGAACGAGGCCATCGCGGTGGTGGACGGCCGGCCGCTTTCCGCCGGCGCGGTGAAGGCGTTTTGGGGTCTAGAGGAGCTTTATCTGATCCCGAAGACCTATCTGGACGATAGGCTCATCGGCTGCTTCCGCGGGGGGAAGTTCGTGGGCTTGGGAAGGGTATCTCGGGCCACGCCGGAAAAGCTGGTCCTCTCCGTCCCCCAGGGAGAAGTCCCGGAGGCAATCCAACCGGGGTGTCTGCGCATCACCGCTTCAGGAAGGGAGCTGGGGCGCTCCCTCCTTCCCTGATCCGCTCCGCAGGAAACCCACGCAGGCCGCGAAGGACATGGAGGCGATGATTCCCCACAGGGGCCGGGGATCATGGGGGAAGAGGTCCAAAAGCACCCCTCCGATGAGAGGGCCGGCCGACCAGCCGAAGGACTCTGCCAACCCCCAAAGGCCCATGTAGCGGCCGCGCTCCGCCGGGGAGGCAAGATGCGCCACCACCGCCAAGGCCGCGGGCATGAACACTATTTCCCCCAGCGTGGCAACGCCCACTGCTCCCAGAAGGGCCGCGAAGGTGTGTAACCAACCCATGGAAAGGTAGCCAGCCCCGTAAAGGAACGCCCCCAAAGCCAGAACCCGCCGACGGGATCGGTGCTCCAGGGCCCGGGCAAGGGGATACTGCAGTGCTACCACCAAAAGCCCGTTCAGCGTCAACATCCCCCCGAAGTGGGCTGTGGAGAGACCCAACCGGTCGACGACGAACACCGAGAGGGTGGAGACGAGCTGCCCCATCACCAAAAGGACGAGGAGCGAAAGCCCGATAAACCTCCGGAACCCAGGATCCCGCAACGAGGCGAACACTTCAGCAAACCCCGTACGTTCGGCGCGCTTTCTCCCCAGGGATTCGCGCAAGAACAAAAGGGCCACACTTAGACACAGCGCCGATACGGTTGCGGTCAAAAGGAACAGGGCCTGGTATGGCAGGAAGGTCTTGAGGAACCCGCCCACCGAAGGGCCCAAGGCCCACCCCACGTTGGCCCCCACACGCAGGATCCCATAGGCCCTCATCCGCTCTTCTTCCGTGGAGAGATCCGCCACCATGGCTGTGGCCGCCGGCATCGCGAAAGCACCGGAAAACCGGACCCCAAGATATAAAAAGGCGATGAAAATCACCCAAAGATCGAAATGCACGGCTGCAGAAAGTCCGAGGAACAAAAGCACCCGTAAAGTGAGGGCTCCCAGGAGAACCGGGCGTCTCCCCAGCCGGTCCGAGAGCTCCCCACCCGCCACCCGGGCCACCGCGCTCACCGCCGCCGAGCCCAACATGATCGTCCCCACAAGCCCCATGGGGACGCCACGGTCCTGGTAGAGGTAGAGGGAGAGAAAAGGAAGGGAGAGGGCAAAGCCGGCCCCGGTGAGGAGCTGGACCGTGATCAGGGGCCAAAGCTTGAGGAGGAGCTTTCTCTCCGTGTGAAGGGCCCTGGCGCGCATCCCCCTCAGATGTTGAGGAGGCCCAAGAGCCAGCTGAAAAGGGGCGCCAGTGCCAAGGCAGGGAGAAGCTCCACCGCCGAGACCCTTTTCCACCCCAAAATCTCAAACCCCAGCGCAATAATCACCGCCCCTCCCGCGGCAGAGAAGGCGAGCATCTCCGGCGCAGTAGGGGAAAGGGCCCCCACGTTGGTGACCAAAAGCCTTCCCACCAGGGTGATCCCTCCCTGATACACCAAAAGGACTCCCAGGGAAAGGAGCACCCCCGGCCCCAACGCCGCCGTCAAAGCCACGGAGGAAATGCCGTCGAGGATGGCCTTGGCCCCCAGGACCGACCAGTCACCGAACATCCCGTCCCGCAGGGCCCCAAGCAGGGTCATGGGGCCGACACAGAAAAGGAGGCTCGCGGTTAGGAACCCCTCGGCCAGCGGGTATCCCCGGAACCACCGCTCCACCCGCTTGCTCCCCCGCTCCAGACGCTCCTCCAGCCGGAGCCACGAGCCCACGATTCCCCCGAGGATCACCGCGAGAAGAAGCGAGAGCACCTCCTCGGACTCCAAGGCCATTCGGAACCCCAGGACCAGGGTGACGAGCCCCACCCCCCCGGTGGCCGCTTTGCGCACCCTTTCCGGAAGCCGTTCTCCTACCAAAAGGCCCACGGTTCCCCCCGCGAGCACTGTGCCCATGTTGATCCACGTTCCGATCATCTCTCCGCTCCAAATATATCCGGCTTTTCGCCCAGAGCATGCCGAAGGTCCCCATCCATTCCGCCGTCACGCCCCCGCTGGTACCCATTGCCGGGCAGGAGATAACGGATGGTCACCTCCCCGGTTCGGGTGTCGATCCCTATATCCGCCTCCACGTCGAAGGCAAGGCGGACGTTTTCCGGGGTAAACACCGCCTGGGGATTCCCATCGGCGAGGAGCTCCCCTTTCGCGAGGAGGAGGACACGCGGGAAAGTGGCGGCGAGGTTGAGGTCGTGGGCAGTGGCGATCACCGTGATCCCCTCTCCGGCCCAATCCCGGAAAAGTTGGATCAGCTCGACCTGGGCCTTGATATCGAGGTGAGCGGTGGGCTCGTCGAGGAGCAACACCTCCGGTTCCCGGGCCAGGGCCGCAGCGATGAAAGCCTTTCTGCGTTCGCCGCCGGAGAGGGTCGAGAGGCGTCTTTTCCTGAGCGTTGAGAGCCCCACGAGTCTCAGGGCCCGCTCCACCGCCTCCCGATCCCTTGGCCCCAGGCGGTCGGGAAAGCTCAGGTAAGGGAGGCGCCCGAGCTCCACCAGTTCCTCCACGGTGAAGTCGAAGTTCGTCCCCGGATCCTGGGCTACCGCCCCGATCCGCTTGGAGATCTCCCGGGGAGAAAGGCGGGATGCGGGGCGCCCGTCCACGTAGACCTTGCCCCGCTGAGGACGCAGGATTCCGGCGATTACCCGCAAAAGGGTGGTCTTCCCCGCCCCGTTGGGGCCCACCACGGAAAGGAGTTCCCCTTCTCTTACCTCGAGTTCCACCTCCCTCAGCGCCACCCGATCCCCGTAGCCCGCGGTGACCCGCTCCAGGAGGATCCTCATCCCGACCTCCGCCAAAGGAGCCAGAGGAAGAAGGGCACCCCGATAAACGCGGTGATCACCCCCACCGGGAGCTCCGCCGGGGCCAGGACCGTGCGTGCCAGGGCATCGGCCCAAACAAGCAGGATCCCCCCGCAGAGGGCTGCGGCCGGCAGAAGCCCCCGGTGATCAGGCCCCAGGAGGAGGCGCACTAGGTGTGGGGCCACGAGCCCCACGAACCCCACCGTCCCGGACACCGAGACCGAGGCCCCGGTAAGGAGGGTGGTGACGCCCAAAAGGAGGCGACGCAACCGCACGGGATCCACTCCCAGATATCGTGCTCCTTCATCCCCCAGCGCGAGGGCGTTTATGCGGCGCCCCAACCCCCAAAGGAGCACAAGGCTGGGCCCCACCGCGGCCCCCAAAAGCCATACCCGGGACCAGTTGGCCCTCACGAAGCTTCCCATGGTCCAGAAGATGATCTCCGCGAGGCGCCTGTCCCCCGCGGAAACGAACAGGATGAAGCTCGTCACCGCGGAAAGGAGCGACCCCACCGCAACACCGGCGAGGATCAGGGACATCCCCGCGCGCCCCCTTTTTCCCAGCTGATAGACCATGGCCACCGCTCCCAAAGCCCCCAGGAATGCCCCCAAAGGAACGGGGATCGTCTCCCCGATCCCCGATGCGATCACCGCCGCCGCGCCGGCCGCGGCCCCCCCGGCCACCCCGAGGACATAGGGGGACGCCAGGGGGTTATGGAAGATCCCCTGCATCACCCCTCCAGAGAGGGAAAGGGCCGCCCCCACGGCGAACGCGAGGGCGGCCCGGGGCAATCGCATCTCCCAGAGGATCAGCCGCTGGGCGCGGGACACTTCGTCGGGGTGAAAAAGGGCGCGGAAAAGGTCCCTGGGGCCGATCTCCGCTGGCCCCAGAAGGATCGCCCCGAAGATGCTTCCCACCGAGACCAGGACGAGGACAAGGAAGACCTTGAGGGACACGGGCTATTCCCCGCCCCCCTCCCGGAAGGCCTCGGGGTGCAAGAGTTCCGCCAGCTTCTGGAGAACCTCCGCCACCCGGGTGGAGATCGCGGCGGAAGCCTTGATGCCGTAGACCCTTCCATCGCGGACAGCGCTTATACCTTGGAGGAGCCTGCTTTCGAGGATGTTTCCTACCTGGGAGGGATCGGTGAGGATCACTTCGGGGTCGCGCGTGACGAGTTCCTCCAGGCTCGCCTGGGGGAAGCCAACGAGGTCCGCGAACGCGTTCTCCCCACCGGCCCTGAGGATGAGCTCGTTTTCCGGGGTATCCCGGCCCGCGGCCCAGGGAGCGGTGTCGGGGGCGGACATGTAAATGAAGGCGACCCTGAGCTTGGGAAGGCCTAATACCCGGGCTTCTATCCGGACGATTTCCTCAGCGATGGTGCCCGTCAGGGCCGCCGCACGCTCTCCTAGCCCCGCTGCGACCCCCACTGTCCGGATGGCATCGAAGATATCCACGATGCCGCGGATGTAGCCCCCGGGGCCACCCACGGTGAGCACGGTTATTCCCAGCTCTTCCAATTTGTCCCTAATATCTCCCCAAGCCCCCAGGACGAGGTCTGGCTCCAGGGCGACGATGGCCTCCAGCGAGGGCGAGAAGGAGGGGCCGACCGAAGGGAGGCCGGAAAGCTCCGGCGGGTTATCCGGGGAGTCAGCCAAACCCACGATCATCCCTTCAGCTCCGAGATCCATCAGGATTTCAGCGTAGAGGGGAAGGAGGACGACGATCCTCTCTGGACGCTGGGCGATGGTTATCTCCATCCCCCGGTCGTCCGCCACCGTGACCGGAAACGCCCATACAAGGCCCACAAGCGACAGTGCCACCCCGAAGGCCACGAGCTTCCGCATTTCCGCCCCCTTTGGCCACGTAAGTTACAGCAATTTTATGCTAACCCGGCCTGGAACTCCGCTGCGGTCACGGTGTTCCACATGAGCATTGCCACCGTCATCGGTCCCACGCCCCCGGGCACCGGGGTTATCGCCTCCACCTTCTCGGAAAGCGCCTCGAAGTCGGTGTCGCCCACCAGCCGGAAGCCCGACTTCTTCGTGGGATCGGGGACGCGGTTCACGCCCACGTCAATCACCACTGCCCCTTCCCGCACCATGTCCGCGGTGATGACCCTGGGCCGTCCGATGGCCACCACCAGGATATCGGCCTGCCGGGTGAACCGCGCTAGATCTGGAGTGCGGGAGTGACACACGGTCACGGTGGCGTTGGCCCCGGCCTTCTTCTGGATCAGGATGGCGAAGAGGGGCTTTCCATTGATGTTGCTGCGGCCGCAGATCACTACGTGCTTCCCCTCGGGGGAATAGCCCGATCGGAGGAGCATCTGCCATACCCCGTGGGGGGTACAGGGCAGGAGGTACGGCTCCCCGATGAGGAGCTTCCCCACGTTTACCGGATGGAAACAATCCGCATCCTTCATGGGATCGATGGCCTCGATCACTTTGCGCTCGTCGATATGTTTGGGGAGGGGAAGCTGCACCAGGATCCCGTGAAACTTGGGATCACGATTAAGCTCCTCTATCTTCGCGAGCAACGTCTCTTCGGGGGTGTCCTCGGGGAAGACGATGGTTTCCGAGTAAACCCCCACCGCCGCGGCGGTCTTGCTCTTTTGCTTCATGTAGGAGATGGAGGCGGGATCATCCCCCACCCGGACCATAGCTAGCCCCGGGGTGATCCCCTTTTCCTTGAGCCGCGCCACCCGTTCCCGTAACTCCTCCACCACTTGCGCCGAAAGGTCCCGTCCCGAGATGATCTTGGCCGCCATGACCACCCCTTTCGTTTGCTGAAGATGCTTCGGGGCATTATAAAGTGCTGAGGTCCTATGGAAGAATGGAGGCGCTCGCTTGAGCCCAAGATCGAGGAAGCCCGGGCGGAGCTGCGGGGGGTCCCCGTGGAGGAGTTGGCCCGCCGAAGCGGCGGCCGCGTGGTGGGGGGGAGACTCGAGCTTGTGTTCCTAGGGGCCGTTTACACTTTGGAACCCGATGGACTCACGTTCCGCCGGCCCGACGGGAACCCGGCCCACGAGGAAGAGGAGGCGATGCTCCTCGATTACCTCCGCAACGCCGACGGCGCTCCCCCTTCGGGGCGCTGGATTGGGTTCCGAGAGCTTCCTCACGGGACCTTCTATTTCCGCGCCTTCCAGGGCTACACCGGGGACGAGCTCGTCCGGCGCCTGGACTCCGACGGTTTCCGACGGGCTGCGGAACGGGCCGGGGGAAGGCCGATACCCCTGGGGGACCTGGGTTACGAGTTCCGCCCGTTGCCCTTGATCCCGGTGGCGGTGGTATGGTGGGAAGGGGATGAGGAGTTTCCCCCGAAGGCTTCGGTCCTCTTCGACGCCAACTCGGGTAGATACCTTCCTACCGAGGGGTTGGCCATCTTGGGGAGGCTCCTTTGCCGGAAGCTGATCGCCCTCGCCGGGGACTGAAGGTGGCCATCGCCGGGAAGGGAGGGGTGGGGAAGACCACCCTGGCGGCGCTCCTGGCCCGGACCGCCGCGGCCCGGGGCTACCGGGTCCTGGCTGTGGACGCCGATCCCAACCCCACCCTGGCCCCTACCTTGGGCTATACCGCCCCCATCCGCCCCCTGGCGGAGGAAGAGGACTTGATCTACCAGCGGGCGGGGAAGGAAGGTTTGATCAAACTCAACCCCACGGTGGACGACATCCCGGACCGCTTCGCGGTGGAACATGGGGGTATTCGGATCCTGGTTCTGGGGGGGATCCGGGGTGGGGGGAGCGGGTGTGCTTGTCCTGCGAACTCCTTCCTCCGGGCGTTGTTGCGGCATCTCGTCCTCAGACCGGGAGAAACGGTGATCGTGGATTTGGAGGCGGGGGTGGAGCACCTGGGCCGGGCCACCGCCCAGGGGGTGGACGCGCTCCTGGTGGTGGTGGAGCCCGATGTGCGGACCTTGGAGACGGCGGCGCGGATCCAGGCGCTCGCGCGGGAGATCGGCCTCACGCGGGTGTACGCGGTGGGGAACAAGCTGGAGGGCAAACTGGACGAAGATTTTATCCGTTCCTCCCTCCCGAATGACCTTCCCCTCATCGCTACCTTTCCTTTCTCTCAGGAGATCCGTCGGGCGGCCTGGACCGGGAGGTTACCTGAAGTCTCGCTGCCCCAAGTGGAAGAGATCCTCACCCAACTGGAAGTCTCCCTCTCCCGCCAAGAGATACGCTAGCTTCTCTGTAGCGTCTTCATTGTTTTCGCTTGGGCACGCGTGTATAGTGGGAAAAGTGGAGGGTTAAGCATCTTAGGGTTTCGTGCTTTCCCCTTCTGCCACAGAAGTTTGTGGGGGTGATATTTGGGATGAGTGTCCTTCGGCACTAGAACTTTCACCACAGGGGAGGTGCGTTCAATGCGTTGCGGGAGAAAGCCGGGACTCGTTGTGCTAATGGTTTTCCTGGGAGGGTTTTCCTCGATGAGCGCCTATTCGGATTGGGATGCCCCCAGCAACCCTCCACTGAAACACACCATTTTCGTAGATCAGGTGGTCTTTACTGATGTCCCAGACGATGGTGCGAACGGAAAATCGGAACTGTTTATCCACATAACGGTTGCGGGCTTGGGGCTCGTTGAGGTGAGCAAATCGGAAACCCTGGATTTGGAGGAAACAGGGGGGATTTGGCATCTGGGGCTGAAGAAAGTCGTGGGTTACGAATGCAGCCCCCCGAGGGCCTTGTTCCTGACCTATACGGTTATCGAACTAGACAACGGCGGGGGAGAGATCGTCAAATCGATGCTCTTCGCCGGGGCGAGAGCCGCGGCGTTATGGTACCTCCTCAACCCCACAGTAGGAGCAAGCCACCTGGCGACCGGATTAATGGGCTCTGCCATGCTGCCGATATTGAACGGCCACGACGATTACGGATATGGTACGGTGGTAATAGATCCCAGCGAGGACGAGGACGGCGAAAGCATCTGGCCCGAATATTTCGAAACCACCCCCAAGACCGTACAGATGAAAACGTTATTCGACAAAGATAGCGGCGCCATCTTGCGGGTCCACTTGACCATCACCGAAGAGGAAGACAGGGAAGAATGCGAGGTCCCCCAAGCTAAGCAGGTCGATGGCCAAAAACTCCTTAAAGAGCTTTATGAGACGGTCACCAAATGGTTCGAGAAGCTTTTGGCGAAACCCGAAGACGACGGAGGTCCATACTCCGGTTCCTATGGTAACACCGTGGCTAATAAACAAATCAATGCGCTGGCGAACGAGCAAAAGGCAGCGAATTTCGATAGGTACCAAGTGGATAGGTTGAAGAAAACTTACACCAGCATAGTTTTGGGGAAAGGCACGGCGGCGGTTTTTTCTTTTTTCAAATATGCGCAGCTGAAAGGTGTGCCCGCTACGACCCTTTCCCAGGCATGGGCGGAGCTGGAAAAGGCTGAGGTCCAAGCTCAACGGGCCGTATCGACTCAAAACCGGGATACTCGGGCCAACTACATAAAACGTGCCCTCAAGGCCCAGTGGCGCGCCCTGTCCACTTTAGCCCGCGTGATTTTGCAGAATACCCCGGAATCGGCGGGACTCGCCCCTACCCGTGGCCCGGAAATCGCCGCTCGAGCCAACGCGGCCGATGCGCGACGAAAAGGGATCCTTCCGGCTTCCTTTGCGACCTTAGGTTCTCCTGAATCGCGCACCGTTTTCGAACCGCCTCTGCATTTGTTCCTTTGGTTCGACTACCTGGCTATTAAGCCAGGAAACGACGTCACGTTGTTGGCGGCTCTGTCTAGAGATGTGAAGGACCTAAGGCTCCGGGTCACCGGGCTCCCGGAGGAAGCGGCGGCAAAGGTAGAACCTATGGAAGGCGTGCCCGCACACTTCTGGATCACGATCGAAACCAGCGCCCTTCCCCCCGGAATTTATCCTTTCACGGTTAGCGCGGAAGTAGGAGGAAAGACCGTATCCCACGAGGCGGTGGTCGCTGTAGAGGGAAGCTGAACCCTGGGTTCGAAAGCAGTGGGTAAGCGGCGACAACCTGGAGGTTCCCGCACCGGGCTTAGGAGGCCTTCTGCCGAGGAGGAAGGTCCAGGGATATTTCTCGACGGAAACCGCCGCAGAAGAGGAGGAGTTTGCTTCCCTCGATTCGGGCCCGCTGGGAGAGTCGGAAATGGGGTGAGGGCACGGGGAAGTCCTCCCGGAAGTGGCTCTCCCGGGCGAACTCGCAAACAAGTAGGGCCACAAGCCCCGCCGCCGCGGCCTCCACCGCCCTTCCAATTGTTACATATCCCGGCTCACTGCACTGGCCGATTACTCTGCCCACGTCAATTCCGTGCCCCGCATCAGGGACCCAGCTTGATGGCCCTCTTTGATCCTTGTTAGATTTGCCAAAGCCCTTTTCGATCCCTAACATCTTTCGGAGCGCCAACTCCAAGAGAGGAGGGGGAGATGTCCAGGATCATCGCCCGGGCGGCAATCCGCGGAGCCCACTCGTACGTGGAGCGCGCCGAAAAGGAGCTCAAGGAGGCCATCGAGGCCTACGGCCCCCAGAAGAAGGTGGAGTTCCCCAATACCGCCTACTACCTTCCCCTGATCCTCGCCCTCACCGGGATCGAGGTGAAAACGCTTGCCGACGCCGAGAAGGCCCTGGGAGTAGCCAAGTCCCTCCTTCCCCCCGTCCCCGAAGATCGCCTCTGGCTCCCCTACCTGGGGCCGGCCCTGGACGCGGGGATCGCCACCCTGATCGCCGAGGAGATCATCGAGGCCCTGAAGTACCTGCGGGGATGGGAGCCCGAGGGGATCTGGCTCGGCTTCACCGATGACTCCACCTTAAGGCTCCAGGGGATCAAGCTCGTGGACGGGCGGATGCCGGGCTTCGCGGCGTGTGTGGGGGCCATGCCCTCGGTGGAGGAGGCGGTGGAGCTCGCGCGGGCACTGCAGGAGAGGAACATCCTCGTCTTCATGGCCTCGAACACCAAGGGGATTTCCATGGCGGAGCAGTTGGCGGAGGCGGGGATCGAGATGTCCTGGGATACCTTCCTCGTCCCCTACGGAAAGGACACCTCCGCCGCGGTACATGCCCTCAACTTCGCGGCCCGGGCCGCCATGACCTTCGGGGGGATAAAGCCGGGAGATCTCGAGGCCGCCCGCAAAATCCTCCTCTACAACAAGGAGCGGGTCCACGCCTTCGTGCTCGCTTTGGGGGCCGATTATGGCCCCGAGGAACATGACGGCCAGCTCCTCACCGACGAGAAGTACGCCACCGCCGCCGGGGCCATAAACTTCGGGTTCCCGGTGATCGCCGACGTCCCCATCCCCCAGATCCTCCCCCGGGGGATCTGCACCTACGAACACGTGGTCTCGGGAGTCCCCCACGACAAGCTCGTCTCCAAGGCCATCGAGGTCCGGGGCTTGAAAATCAAGGTCTCCGAGATCCCCATCCCTGTCCCCTACGGCGCCGGCTTCGAGGGGGAAAGGGTCCGAAAGGAGCAGATGCACGTCCAGTTCGGCGGAAAATACACCGATTCCTTCGAGCTCCTCCGCGGCCGGGACATGTCCGAGGTGGAGGACGGCCGGATCGTCCTCATCGGCCCCGATATCGATCAGGTGGAAGAGGGCGGGGCGCTGCCGTTAGGGGTAATCGTGGAGGTGGCGGGCCGCCGGTTCAAGGAGGACTTCGAGCCAGTGTTGGAGCGGAGGATCCACGAGTACGCCTCCTGGGCCAACGGGGTGTTCCACATGGGCCAGCGCACCACCACCTGGATCCGCATCTCCAAGGACGCGTTCAAGAAGGGCTTTCGGCTCAAACACTACGGCGAGATCCTGGTCCACAAGTTCAAAGAGGACTTCTCCGGGATCGTGGACAAGGTCCAGGTGACCATCATCACCGACCCCGAGAAGATCAAGGAACCTATGGAGGAAGCCCGGGAGATCTACCGGAAACGGGACGAGCGGATCGCGGGGCTCCAGGACGAGGACGTGGACACCTTCTATTCCTGTGTCCTTTGCCAGTCCTACGCCCCCAACCACGTATGTGTAGTCACCCCGGAGCGGTTGGGGCTCTGTGGCGCCTATACCTGGCTCGACTGCGCCGCCTCCCACGAGATGGACCCCCACGGGCCCAACCAGCCCATCAAGAAGGGGGAGACCATCGACCCGGTGCTGGGGCAGTGGCGGGGGGTGAACGAGTACGTGAAGCGGGCCTCCAACGGGAACCTGGAGCGGGTGAGCATGTACTCCATTATGCAGGATCCCCAGACCTCCTGCGGGTGCTTCGAGTGCATCGTGGCGGTGCTGCCGGAGACCAACGGCGTCATGATCGTAAACCGCGAGTACTTGGGCGATACCCCCATCGGAATGCCGTTCTCTACCATGGCCGGACAGATCGGCGGCGGGGTTCAGACTCCCGGGTTCCTGGGGATCGGGAAGCTCTACATCACCAGCGCCAAGTTCATCTCCGCCGAGGGCGGGATAAAGCGGGTGGTGTGGATGCCCAAGGAGCTGTTGGAGGAGATCCGCCCCCGCCTTGAGAAGCGCCTGGAGGAGGTGGGTGTCCCGGATCTCATCGAAAAGATCGCCACCGAGGACGACGCGGTGGAGATCGACAAGCTCCTGGAGCACCTTGAACGGGTAAAGCACCCGGTCCTGGAGATGGAGCCGATCATATAGGTGACGCGTTACGGGTGAGGCGTGACGGGTTGAGGAGGGAAATATGGCGAAGAAGTTGACGGGGATAGAGATCTACAAGCTCCTTCCCCGCACCAACTGCGGGGACTGCGGCTTCTCCACCTGTATGGCCTTCGCCATGCAGGTGGCGGCCAAGAAGGTGGCCCTGGACAAGTGCCCCCATGTCTCCGAGGAGGCCAAGGCGGCCCTGGGGGAGGCCCAGGCCCCGCCTATGCGTACCGTGACCATCGGTACGGGGGACCGCGCGTGGACGGTGGGCGGGGAGACGGTGCTTTTCCGCCATGAGGAGAAGTTCCACCGGCCGTGTGCCGTGGCGGTGCGGTTCGGCGACGACCTCCCCGCGGAGGAGCTGGCCGCTAAAGTGAAGGAAGCTTCAGGGCTTAGGTTCGTGCGCATCGGGCAGGAGATCGGGGTGAACCTCATCGCGGTGGAGCACCGCGGGGGCGACTTCCCCGCCGCTGTAGGGATCGCCCGTGAGAACACCGACCTTCCCCTCGTGCTCATCTGCGAGGATCCCGATACCATGGGAAAGGCCCTGGAGACCTGCGGAGACTCCCGTCCCCTCCTCTATCCGGCCACCGCGGGCAACCTCGAGGCCATGGCCGCGCTGGCAAAAGAGCATTCCTGCCCCCTGGGGGTGCGGGGAAAGGACGCGGAGGAGCTCGCCCAGCTCACCCCCAAGCTCAAGGAGCTGGGTGTGGAGGACCTGATCCTCCATCCGGCCGCCGAAAGTCTCGCGGGGACCCACGCGGAGCTCGTGCGGCTCCGGCGCCTGGCGCTGAAAAAGACCTTCCGCCCGGTGGGCTACCCCACCCTGGCCATGGTAGAGGGGGACGATCCCTTCGAGGTCGCCGCCCAGGCCACCGCCTACATCTGCAAGTACGCCTCGGTGGTGGTCCTGCCCCCGGTGGGGCCTGAGGTGGCCCTGGCGTTGCTCACCGTGCGCCAGAACATCTACACCGACCCGCAGGTGCCGCTGGCCATCGAGGCCAAGCTCTACGAGGTCGGGGAGCCGGATGAGAACGCGCCGGTGTTGGTCACCACCAACTTCGCCCTTACCTACTTCACCGTGGAGGGGGAGGTGGAGCGGAGCAAGGTCCCGGCGTACATCGCGGTGGTGGACACCGAGGGGCTCGGGGTGCTCAACGCCTACGCCGACGACCGGCTCACCGCCGAGAAGATCATAAAGACCCTGAAGGAATACGGAGTCATGGAGCGGGTGCGCCACAAGAAGGTGATCATCCCCGGGCTCGTGGCGGTACTCAAGATGGAGATCCAGGAGGAGACCGGCTGGGAGGTGATCGTGGGGCCGGAGGACGCGGCCGGGATCCCCAGCTTCCTCAAGAACGAATGGAACCCGAACTGACGGGCACGAACCTGGTGCGGGTCACCTTCCGCCCCGACGGGAAGGCCGTCGAGGTGGAACGGGGAGAGACGTTGCTTTCCGCCGCCCAAGCCGCGGGCATTCCCCTCGTCAGCATCTGTGGCGGCGAGGGCATCTGCGGCCGGTGTCGGGTGATCGTGCGCGGGGGGAAGGTGGAGGCCGCTCCCACCCTGCACCTTTCCCGGGAGGAGATCAAGAAGGGCTACGTCCTCGCTTGTCAAGCCCGGGTGCTGAGTGATGTGGAGGTGGAGGTTCCCCCCGAGTCCCGGGAGGGGGCGGCCGCGGCGGTGGACCGGGACGCCCGGGGGTTCCTGGCCCCAGAGGCCGAGGCCCGCGATACCTTCGCCCGAGAACCCCTGGTGCGAAAGCTTTATCTGGAACTCCCACCTCCCACCCTGGAGGACAACACCGGGGATCAAGAGCGCCTCTTCCGGGAGGTGCGCCGGAGGGCCGAGGCCCCTATCCTCCAGGCGGGCCTCAAGGTCCTGCGGGGACTCCCCCCGCTTCTGCGGGGGGCGGGCTGGCGGGTGACGGTGACCCTGGCCCAGCGGGGCGGCACGGTGGAGCTCCTCCAGGCCGAGCCCGGTGACCGGGCGCGGGAGGCCTACGGGGTGGCGGTGGACGTGGGGACCTCCACCGTGGTGACCCACCTCATGGACCTCCGCACCGGTAAGACCCTGGGCGCTGAGGCCAGATACAACTCCCAGAGGGCCTTCGGGGAGGAAGTGACCCGGAGGATCATCGCCGCCGAGCGAGAGGGCCTCGAGAAGCTACAGGGAGCCGTCGTCGAGGACATAAATGGTCTTATCGCCCTCCTCATCGAGCAGGCGGAGGTGAAGCTCCAGGATGTGCTGGCAGTGATGTGTGCCGGGAACACCGCCATGACCCACTTCCTGTTGGGGCTTCCCCCAGGGACATTGAGGAAGAGCCCCTACGTGGCCGCGGCCCTGGCCCCGCCCCCGGTGCGGGCGGCGGAGGTGGGGATCCGTATCAACCCCCGGGGTCTCCTCTACGTGGTCCCCGGGATCGGCGGCTGGGTGGGGGGCGATGTGACCGCGGGGCTTCTGGCCACCGGGCTTTTCCGGGCCACGGAGCCTTTCCTGTTCATCGACATCGGCACCAACGGCGAGGTGGTCCTGGGGGACGGCGATTGGATGGTAGCCGCCTCGGCCTCGGCAGGGCCGGCCTTCGAGGGAGCCGGGGTGACCTGCGGGATGCGGGCTGCCCGGGGGGCGATCCACCGGGTGGAGTTCGCCTCCGGTGGGGTGCGGTATTGGACCGTGGGGGATGAACCTCCCCGAGGGCTTTGCGGCTCGGGCATCATCGACACGGTGGCAGGGCTCTTCCGGGCTGGGTACATCGATCGCTCGGGGCGCCTGGACCCGGACCGGCCCGGGGTGGTGGAGTGGCACGGGGAGCTCGCCTTCCGGTTGGTGCCGGAAGGCGAGGGGGCCCGGGAAGTGGTGGTCACCCAGCGGGACATCGAGAACGTCCTCCGGGCCAAGGCCGCCATCTACGCCGCTGTATCCATCCTCCTCAGGGAAATGGGCCTCGAACCCGAACGGATAAAGCAGATCTACATCGCGGGGGCCTTCGGGAGCCACATTGACCCCGAGAACGCGGTGGCCCTGGGGCTTGTCCCCGACCTCCCGGGAGCGGAGATCACGTTTGTGGGGAACACATCGCTGGCGGGGGCCAAGCTGTGTCTTCTTTCTAAGGACGCGTTCGCGGAGGCCGAGCGCCTGGCGCGGCGAGTTACCTACTACGACCTCATCAATTGCCCTTACTACTACGAGGAGTTCATGGCGGCCAAGTTCCTGCCCCACACCGATCTTTCCCGTTTCCCCACGGTGGTCAAGACGCTGAGATTGGGGGAGCCGGTATGAGGCCGTTCACCATCGCGGTGGCGGGCAAAGGCGGCACCGGGAAGACCACCCTGGCGGCGCTTTTGGTGGAGGAGCTCCGCCGACACGGCACGGTCCTGGCGGTGGATGCCGATCCCAACTGTAATCTGGGCGAGGCCCTGGGGATGGAGGTGGAACGGACCATAGGTCAACTCCGGGACGAGGTTCTGGAGCGGATCGCGGATCTTCCCCCGGGCGTGCCCAAGGACCAGATCTTGGAGCTGGGGCTGCACGAGTGCCTGGTGGAGGACGAGGGGGTAGACCTCCTCGTCATGGGCCATGGGGAGGGGCCCAAGTGCTACTGTATGGTGAACCACGTGCTGCGGCGGGTGATCCAGACCCTGAAAGGAAATTACCGGTACGTGGTCTTGGACAACGAGGCGGGGATGGAGCACCTCTCCCGCCGCACCACTCAGGACGTGGACGTGCTGTTGGTGGTGGCGGAGCCGACCCCGGTCTCCCTGCGTTCGGCCAGGCGCATCGCGGGGATCGCCGCGGAGCTGAAGCTCAGGGTGGGGAAAAAATATCTCGTCCTCAACCGGGTCACGGGCGGACTTTCCCCGGAGATCCGGGGGATGATGGAGGAGACCGGGCTTCCCCTTCTCGGGGAGATCCCCTATGACCCCGGGGTGGAGGAGCTGTCCCGGGAGGGACAGCCGCTTTCCGGGCTACCTTCGAGCGCGCCGGCGCGGCGGGCGGTGGCGGAGATGTTGGCCCAGCTTTTTCAGGAAAGGAGGAACGATGGGCGTTGAGGTCCCGGACGTGAAGGAGAGTTTTCCCCAAGCCATTTACACCGTGACCATCGGGGCCACCCCCGAGGATGGGGGCACCCGGGCCAAGGTGGTCACCGTGGGCGGGGAGACCGCCCTCCCCTTCCACACCTTCGAGGGTGAGATCCCCCATCCCCCCGTGGTGGCCATGGAGGTCTGGGACGTTCCCGGCGAGGATTGGCCCGATGTGGTACGGGAACCCTTCTCCGAGGTGATGGGGGATCCCGGGGCGTGGGCCGTGAAGTGCGTGGAGTACGGGGCGGACCTCATCTGCTTGAGGCTTGTGGGCTGTGACCCCAACGGGGCCGACAAATCCCCGGAGGATGCGGTCCAGGCGGTGAAACGGGTGTTGGAGACAGTGGGGGTGCCCCTGATCATCTGGGGCTGCGGGAACCCCGAGAAGGACAACGAGGTCTTCCCCCTGGTGGCCGAGGCGGTAAAGGGCGAGAACTGCCTCCTCGGCACCATCACCCAGGACAACTATAAGACCTTGGTGGCGGTGGCCACCGCCTACGGGCACAAGCTGATCGCCGAATCCCCGGTGGACATAAACATCGCCAAGCAAGTGAACATCCTAGCCATGGACGCGGGGTTCCCGTTGGAGAAGTTGGTGATCTACCCCTCCACCGGCGCGTTAGGCTATGGGATCGAGTACGTCTACTCCATCATGGAGCGGACGCGCCTAGCGGGGCTCGGCGGGGACAAGCTCATGGCCATGCCGATACTGTGCGATATTGGGAAGGAGGTCTGGGGGGTCAAGGAAGCCCGGGCCCCCAGGGAGGAACAGCCGGAGTGGGGGGACGAGCGGCTCCGGGGCCCCCTGTGGGAGGCCACCACTGCTTACGTATACCTCATGGCGGGGGCGGACATCCTGGTGATGCGCCATCCTGAGGCGGTGCGGGCCACCAAGGCCTTCATCGAAAAAATTTTGGGGAGGCAGGGATGATCCTCATCGGCGAGCGGATAAACGCGGGGTTCAAGGACATCGCCCGGGCCATCCGGGAGCACGACCCCGGGCCCATCCAGGAATGGGCCAGGAAACAGGCGGCCGCGGGGGCCGATTACCTGGACGTGAACATCGGCGCCGCCTCCAAGGATCCCGCGGACATGGAGTGGCTAGTAAAGGTAGTGCAAGATGCGGTCCCTACCCCCATTTGCGTTGACAGCAACCGCCCCGAGGTCCTGGAGGCGGGGCTTGCGGCCCTGGATGGGAGGGCGGCCCTGGTCAACTCCACCACCGCCGACGAGGAGAAGCTCGAGTCCATCGTCCCTTTGGCGGCCAAATACGACGCGGGGATCATCGGGGTGGCCATGGACCAGCGGGGAAGCCCCCAGGACGTGGAGCGGCGGGTGGAGAACGGGGCCAAGATCTTCGCTGCCTGCGTCGACGCCGGGATCCCGCCGGAGAAGATCTTCCTGGACCCCATTCTAATGCCGATCCGGTTTATGCAGGACCAGGCGGTGAAGGTGCTGGAGGCGATCCGGGAGTATACGTTGCTTTCCGACCCCCCGCCCCACATCTCGGTGGGGCTCTCCAACATCTGCTCCAAAACCAAGGAACGGAGCCTGCTCACCCGGACCTTCCTGGTGATGGCCATGGCGGCGGGGCTGGACGCGGCCATCTGCAACGTGATGGACAAGGAGCTTTTAGCGGCGGTGGCCGCGGCGGAGATCATCCTGAACAAGGAGATCTACTCGGACGATTTCCTCAAGGTCTGGGCCCTGAAGCGGTCCAAGGGAGGTGAGTGATGGAGCGAAGCATCGACAGGGCGGCGCGGAAGATGTTGGAGGTGGCGGAGGAGCGGGGCCTGCAGACGGCGTGGGACCGTTATGATGCGCAATCCCCCCAATGCCGCTTCGGGGCCACGGGGTTGTGTTGTCGGATCTGCGTTATGGGGCCGTGCCGGATCATAGAGGGAAAGGCTCCCAGCGGGGTCTGCGGGGCCAGCGTGGACACCATCGCCGCCCGGAACCTGGCGCGGATGATCGCCGCGGGGGCCGCCGCCCACTCCGACCACGGCCGGGACGTGGCCCACACCCTCCTCTCCGCGAGCCGGGACGGGGACTACGAGGTGAAGGACCCGGTGAAGCTGCGGCAAGTGGCCTATTCCCTGGGGATCGACGCCGACGGGAAGGACGACCGGGAGCTGGCCCGGGAGGTGGCGGAGGCGGCCCTGGCGGAGTTTGGGAAGCAGGAAGGGGAATTGGTCTTCCCCTACAGGGCCCCGGAGCCCCGGGTGGAGCGCTGGCGGCGGCTGGGGATCATGCCCCGGGGGATCGACCGGGAGATCGTGGAGATCATGCACCGCACCCACATGGGCGTCGACACCGACTACAAGAACATCATCATGCAGGGGCTGCGGTGCGCCCTGGCCGATGGCTGGGGTGGCTCCATGATCGCCACCGAGCTCCAGGACGTCCTCTTCGGGACCCCCTCGCCGTTGCGGGCCAAGGTGAACCTGGGGGTGCTGGATCCCGAGGCGGTGAACATCGTGGTCCACGGCCACGAACCCACCCTCTCGGAGATGATCGTGCTGGCGGCTCAGGATCCGGAGCTCCGGCGTCTGGCGGAGGAGGTGGGGGCGAAGGGGATCAACATCGCCGGGATCTGCTGCACCGCCAATGAGATCCTCATGCGCCACGGGATCCCGGTGGCGGGCAACTTCCTCCAACAGGAGCTCGCGGTGATGACCGGGGTGGTGGACGCCATGGTGGTGGACGTGCAGTGCATCATGCCGGCCCTCTCGGACCTCGCGAAGCACTTCCATACGCGGCTCATCACCACCTCCCCCAAGGCGGTGATCCCCGGGGCCGAGCACGTGGAGTTCTCCGAGGAGAGGGCGCTGGAAGTAGCCAGGGAGATCGTGCGGAAGGGGATCGAGAACTTTCCCCGCCGCAACGGCAAGGCCCTGGTCCCCGACGAACAGATGGACCTCATCGCCGGGTTCACCGCCGAATCGGTGTTCTACTTCCTCGGCGGCAGGTACCGGGCCACCTATAGGCCCCTCAACGACGCCATCATCGACGGGAGGCTCCGGGGCGTGGCGGGGATCGTGGGCTGCAACAACCCCAAGATCACCCATGACTGGGCCCACGTGGAGATGGCGAAGGAACTCATCAAGCACGATGTGCTGGTGGTGACCACCGGGTGCTCTGCCATCGCCGACGCCAAGGCGGGCCTCCTGCGGCCGGAAGTGGCGTTCGAGCTGGCGGGGAGGGGCCTCCAGGAGATCTGCGAGGCCGTGGGGATTCCGCCGGTGCTGCACCTGGGGGCCTGTGTGGACAACTCCCGGATCCTCATCGCCCTCACCAACATGGTCCACGAGGGGGGGCTTGGGGACGACATCTCCGACATCCCCGTGGCGGGAGCGGCGCCGGAGTGGATGTCGGAGAAGGCGGTGGCCATCGGGTTCTACTTCGTGGCGTCGGGAGTTTTCACCGTGTTGGGGCAGCCGTTCCCCGTGACGGCTTCGGAGCGGCTCACCAAATTCCTCACCGAGGAAATCGAGGAACTCGTGGGAGGAAAATTCGCGTTCGAATCCGATCCCATCAAGGCCGCGCACTTGATGATCGAGCACATCGACCGCAAGCGCCACGCCTTGAAGCTCCGGGAACCCATGTACGCGTGATGGGACTCGTACAGAGGTGGAAGCCTGTTTGGGGGCGTGCGCGGGGATGAAAGGGGGCAAAGATGTGTGCCATCGTGGTGAAGCGGGGGGATGAGACGTTAGCGGAAGAAGTGGTGGAATTCCGGTACGAGAACGGCGTATTGCGGCTCAAGCGCCTCTTCGCCGAGGAAATCGTATTGGAGGGGGTGGTGCGGTTCGAGTGGCGCGAGCGCGACGACACCCTCCGCATTTTGGAATAGGGACAAAAAATAACCCCGGGGCTTTCGGCCCCGGGGTTTTCCCTAGGGAGAGCTCTCCCTCACCACGGTCTCCACGATCCCGTGGAAGACCCCCTTCCAGTACTCGTAGATCTGCACGAGCCACTGCCCTATCTCCTGGGCGGTGAAGGAGGTGGGGAACCTGGCCTCGCGGGCCAGGGTGGGGATCAGGGCGGCGATCAGCTGGAGGATCAGGATGATGATGGTTATGATCTTACGCCAGTTGATACGCACATCGATCACCTCCTTTCGGGGGGAGACGGTGGGAGGGGCCACCGCCTCCCCCTTCGCCCTAGGCCCTGACCGGCAGCCTGCTGCGCCGATTCGACCAGCACGATGCGGGTATTGCCATTGCGCAGGTAGCGCCTGTAGCAGCGCTCGCAGACGCACCAGCCGCGCTGTATCAGGGAGTGCATGGCGGCGGGGTTCTCGTCGAAGCGTATTATGGGCGGGTTCTGCCCGTGATGGGTGGCGCAGCAGCGGCACCACCCCCGGCGCAGGGCCTCCCGGACCTCCCGCCTGGTCATCGGCCGGATGTACAGGGTCCGCATTCTTCTCACCTCCTTTCTAGCTTTCTAGATGTTCCTCAAGGCCCAGACCAGCCCCGCCAGGTTCCGGCAGCGCTGGTACTTGCCCCCACGGGTCAGCTCGGCGAGGCGCCGCAGGAGGTTCTCGTCGAACTCGGTGAGCCCGCCCCCGAACCCCACGGTGTGGATGGTTATCCTCTCGGTGGCGGCGAACATGGCTATGGGGATCAGGAGCTCGGGGTCCCCCTCATTGGCACAGCCGTCCGAGAGGAGCACGATGTCCTTGCGGCACTGCCTGTACCTGCCCTTGAGCATCTCCACGGCCTTGGAGAGCGCCTCGGTCATGTTGGTGCGGTCCCGATCCACCTTGAGTCCCTCATCCAACCTCCTCCAGATCTGCGGATCCGCGGGGAAGGTGGGCTCGAAGAGGACCTCGGCATGGTTCCCGAAGGCGATGGCCCCGACCAGGTCGTGGGGGAAGAAGCGGACCTTGTACGCTATCAGGATCCGCAGCGCCTCCTTCACCACCTCTATCTTGGGGGCCTTCCTCCCGTCCAGGCCCATGATCTCCTCCTTCATGGACCCGGAGCGGTCCACCAGGAGCACGGTGACGCTACGCACGTTAGATCACCTCCTTCAGGTACCGAACTTGAGGACCACCCGGCCCCGCTCCCGGGCGAAGCCGGCCCGCCACTTGCACGCGGGGCAGGCGTATATGGCCCAGCCGCGGCCCTGGTTATCCCAGGCGATGAACTTCATGGGCACGGGGAAGATGGAGCAGTGGTGGAAGACCTCCAGGCGCCGCAGGTCCCTGCCCCGCCCGTTCCAGGTGACGTTGCCCCTACGCATACGTTTCACCTCCTTTTCTCCCAGGCGGTGACCTGGGGTTATCACCCAATGGGGTTGGAAACCCCGCCCCCCCTCGGGGGGCACGTCAGCACTATGCACGTGTCACAGACCCACCAAGGCGTGCCGGGGGAAGTCCATTTCCGCCGGTCGCGCTATCCGGGCGGGTGCGAGTTGTACTCAGGTTCTTCGCGGCTCCCTTCTTGGGGGTTTCGACTTCTATGGCGTATTTGTTTCCCGGCTTTACAGCCAGCCAAAATATACACCGAAAGATCCCTTAAGTCAAGTCACGGCAAAAACAAAGAATGGAAACGGGTTTCTTAAATTTTCGGTGAGTTCATTCCGTCTGCATCGCAAGTTCCGCTGTTGCCCATCTATTTGTTGTGTTGTGATCACAAAATTCGCGGTTACCCGCAACGGGCAAACGGAGGGGATGTGGGCGGAGGATCGCGCTCGAAGGATATCCCCAAATCATTCCGGACTTTTGCCGCATCGAGCGGGTTCGAACGAGTTGCACCTCATCGGTATTAAGTTTCCCCGTCTCGCCCCTCGTGATGGGCACCGACCCAGCTGTGATGAGAGGTGTGCTATGCAAATTGAACTCAGAGGTGTACAATGGAAGGGGTTTTTATGAGCCGGCAGTGCGAAAGGCCGTTAATCCTCATCGGGGATTGAAACTTTACGAACATACGATGAAGCTTTGCATAGTGCTTTTGAGTGCGAAAGGCCGTTAATCCTCATCGGGGCATTAGGCTATTGAGCCGGTGCGAAAGTCGTCGATGCCGTTCAGGGCCCAAAAGCCCTGCGGGTCTAACGAGGAGGTGCCGATGGGCACGGATCCTGTGGAACAGGTGCTGGAACGGATACGGGAGCACTTATCCTTCGTAGGATATAGCCTCTCCCAAAAGGAAAAAGCCCTGTATGCGGTACATCCGAAACGTCCGAACCTGATTAATATAAGTTCCGGGAAGGTCTCCTTTTTCACTCCTTCTACACCGGCGAACCCTGGGATCTAATCGCCGAGGAAAAGCGGTTACAGATCGTAAACCGCGCCAATGAGAACGCTGTGGCTCTCGCCCGTTTTTTACATGGATAAGGACGGGGATTTCGCCGCGGAAGCCTGGTGGTCGCTCTATTACGATCGTACGGCCTTCGGGGTGTTTCTGGACCTATATTCCGATGATGTGGGTTCAGCCATCGCTGAGGTTCTCGCGGAAAGTTGAATCCCTTCGGTCTTGCTGGCTCATTTTGGCCGGGTATAATGGTTGGGTGCCGTGCACCGGAAGGCTCGGTCCCTCATTCGGTGGCGTATTTGTTTCCCGGCAAACGCCCTCCGAACGAGCCGGGCTGGAAGGTGCGCGGCGCTTTTTATCACCCCTTGCTGAGCTTTAGACATGAGTTGAGACAGGGGGAGGGATTAGGCTTTGGAAGGAGGAGAGGACCCGGGCCAGGATTTCTCGGACCTCTTCCCGACTCAGCTTCACCTTGAGGTTCAACAGCACGAAGAGTCCAGAATAAAGGCACCGCCTCTTTGAGCTCCCAAACACCCTGTCCCGCACCTCCTCCCCAAGGAGCAAAGCTATGACATACGCCATCAATACCAACGCCACCACCCCTTCCATGTACTCCCGCGCCTTGTTCATCAGCCGCTCAAGGCCCAAAAGACCCTTGAGGTCCCGAAAGCTCTCCTCGATCTTCATCCTCTGCCGGTAGATGGACAGGGCCTTTTCAGGGTCCAAACTGGTGATGACCCACAACGGCTCGGGCATCCCCTTTTCCCATACCCCGCCCACGTTCACCTCCACCTCCCCCTTGTAAAGGAGGCCCCATGAAAAAGCTTGCTTTCCAGGAGCGAGGGATAATGTCACTTCTTTTCCATCCCTTCGGGTAAAACGGGGATGGAGCCCTACATTGAGCCGCACCACGAAGTCGATCCCCGCCTCCTTGAGTTGCCGCAACAGCCAGGCGTAGCTGAACTCCCGGTCCAGGACCAGGGGCCTTCTGCCCAAAAGCTCCTTCACTTCGAGGAACGCCTTGAGGTGCTCCAGGTTCCGGGAGCTTTCCCCTTCGGCGATGGTCCGGGAAGAGAAAGAGAGAAAGTGGAAGGGGACGGCCCTTCCCCGGTAGGGCACGGAAAGGACGAGGAGCTGAAAGCCCCTGGTCTTCCCGTCCTTGAGTACCCCCACATAGGGAGTCCTTTTGGCTTGGGGCCTTGGGATCTCGGTGGGATCGGCGAGGACGAAGGGGGCATCCTCCCGGAACAGCCGCATGAGGGGTTCTTTTGAGGGGTTCTTTGAGGGGAACGCGGGCCAGGAACCGGTAGATCATCTTGTGGTTGGCGAAGAAGCCCTTTGGGAGGGCGCGGGCGATCTCGGTGGGCCGTGGTGAGCGGGCCCGCATGATCCCCCAGATGATCAGGGCCGCTTTCTTGGCCCACTCTTGGCGGTCGAACAGGAACCGGGTAAACTTCATCAGGGTTTTGAAGTTTGTTAGTTTCATTTCGATCACCCCCTGTAGCAAGTTGGCTGCAGGGGGTGTCTCATTTCACGTCACAAGCTCAGCCCTTGGATTTGACCTTCCCCAACTCGCCAAGGTATATTTGAACGCCAGTGGCTTACATAGAGGTCAGGTCGGATCACCGGATGGGTCGCTTAAATCAGGGGTTTTGTAGCGGTACCGACAGGCAAGTGAAGGGGAGTGGGATCGGTGGGGAGTGTCCTGGAAGTGAAGATCAGAACGTTGACCCCCCTTTGGACCGGCGGTGTGGCCCGCACGATGGACCGTATTCACGAAACCGGGATCATCGGCAGCCTGCGTTGGTGGTATGAGGCCATCGTGCGGGGGCTGGGGGGAACAGCCTGTGATCCCAGTGAGCACAGCTGCCCGGATAGTAGCGGGAGATTGTGCGATGGTTGTGTTGTGTTCGGGACCACGGGCTTGAAGAGGGCGTTTCAACTTGTTGAGTGGAAGTTTCAGCTTGAGTGGAAAGCGTGGGTCAATCCAGAGATCGATGCGCGTTTAGATGTAAAGGTAGGCTCTCATCCTAAGCATCGTGGCTGGTTTCTGGGGCGGGGGTTCTTAGGGGAGATAGGTGCTTCCCTGACGTTACTGCGCTGGCCGCAGAACTGGCACCCTGAGCAGCTCATCCACATACTGCATTTGATCCTTGGCTTCATCGCAAACTGGGGAGGGTTGGGCCCAAAGACTCAGCAAGGTTATGGGGTTGTCGAAGTTGAATTGAAGGATGAGCAAGGGCATCCCCGGGAGCTAAACCTTCAAACGGCTATCGAAGGGATACGCCGTCTACAGGAACGCATCGATTGGAGGGGTTACACCCGGAAAGAGAGGGAAAAGCTGCGCAACTGGCCAAGTCTGGAAAATTTTTTCTTCTCTAAAGCCCGCTTTTCCCTATCCGATCCCAAAGGTTGGATCAAAGATCAGGCCTACAAGGTTTCCCCAGAGAGAGAACTGAGTTGGTATCTAAAGACCACGCGCCCACCGGCTGGGGTCCTCCCCCTTGCCCCTATCGTGCGGTACCACCTGCGGCGGCTCATAAGAGAGAGCAAACAAAACGAGCACTCTGTGTTTTCTCGTGACGAACGGCATCGCTTGATGGGGGAACAAGGTAGGAAATCCTTAATCCATGTTTCCCACGCGTACTCTATCAGCGAGGGGAAATGGGAACTTCGAATTTGGGGCTGGCTGCCGGATTCGCTTCCGGAGGAAAAGAGGGTCGCAGTGGTTAACCACCTGTGCAGTTGGCTAGGGATCCAGCAAGAAGGGGATTGGCACACTCCGACAAGCGGCCAGTTATGGACAAAGATCGGTTTAAGCCCGGAGGAAATTTGCTGGTTTCGACGGCGGATAGATGAGAATGCCGAGGATTTTCTTCGTCGATTGCTCGGCAACCGTGGGGAGGGAGGCTCATGAGACGGGAATTCTGGACTGAATTCGATCTACATCGCATGGAAGATAAGAAAAGTATTATCGATTATTTCGTCGGTCGCACGCACAGCCCTCCCTCCCAAAAGTTAAAACAGATCCAAGACCCTATAGCTCGCTATCAACTACTCGCTCAACTCGCTGCAATTGATGAAGAGATCTCTTTTCTCGATGCGAAGGGGAAGGAGCGCAGCGTCGCCGCTAAGGATTATGCGCGCACAGGCGCACTGCAATACAACGAGCCCAGTGGCTTGTTGTATTGGTATCATGCTTTTGCCTCCAACAAGCAAATAGACCCCCGTAAAGCCGAAGGTCCCTTCCAAGGATTTCTCTCCGATCAACTACGATGGATGCAAGCTGTTCTCGGGCCAACGGTCTCCTTGCCCACGGCAGCTCCATCAACTCCAGATCTTTCCGTCTTCCCTACGGGAGCTTGGGCACTTGGCTTTACTTTCGTCCTACAAAAGCCTTGCATTAGCAAGGACGACCGTGAATTCTACATCTTGGACAACCCCGTGAGGAAGGAGTGGGTCTTCCAGGTGCCCTATATCGCCCCCAGCCAGTGGAAGGGGGCTCTTCGGGCGGCGATGGTTCAGGAACTCAAATGGTGGTGGAAAGGTCTTTCGAATGATGAGAAAGCTGCTCGTATCGAGGAGTTCGCCGAGCGCCGCTTCCGTATGACCCTGCTCTTCGGCGATGAGAAGGGGGAAGAACCCGGTACTCTGAAGGGCTTGGCGAGGTATCTGGACAAACTCGGGGGTGAGAAGGCCGCTAACCTCTATCGTGAAAAGGTTAAGAAATTTTTCGGAATGGAAGCTGAACCCAGCCTACCCCGCCATCGAGGTTGGCTTCACTTCTATCCCACCTACTTCGACCGGATCGGTTTGGAGGTCATCAACCCACATTCTCGAGAGACGGGGGCCGGGAAGCAGCCTATCTACTTTGAGTGTGTCCCCGTTGGCACAAAGGGGAACTTCACGCTGCTCTATGTCCCCCTGGGCGACGTTTCCGAGGACGACATGCGAGCTGACTTCCGGGCAGTAACCCAGGGCCTGAAGGCGATGTTTACGGTGTACGGGTTCGGGGCCAAAACAAGCAGCGGCTTCGGCCGGGCAAAAGTCCATTGGAGGAAAGAAGAAGGAGCCGAGGTCCAACCGGAGGAGGATCTGTGGGAAGAGTGGGAGAAGATTTGGCAGGATGGGTGAGTTAAATGGGCGATCTTAAGAGGTTAAAGGAGCATGACATAGAGCTTTTACTGGCCGAGGCAGCGGCTTTGTTGCATGACCTGCACAAATCCACTGAGGAGCATGTAAGGACATTTGCTAGCGATGGCCCTCCAGCACGGAAAAGAAGGAACAGACAAAATCAGCAAGATACCTACAATTTATACACGCTGAGCTTCGGTACCGTTAAGCTTCTAGGAGCCCTAGAAGACGACGATGAAGGAGTAGAACTAGAGAGGCTGGTGAAGTTTTGGGGAAACTCATTTCAAAAGTACTTACAAAAGGCTCTGCTTCGCTGTCATCATGCTTCACACATTGAGAAAGAGGAAACCGATTATTCGGGGCAGCAGCCTGCCTCCGCGACGAGGCCCAGTTCACCCTTTGGCTACGAGGCAGATCCTGTTTCGCTTCCAGAACTTTCCCGAGGAGCTCCGGAACTCGTAGCGATTTACAAAAAACTGGATGAATATGCTCAAAAAAAGGCCACTCGTTCAGATTTCCTCAGGCAAGCGCAAGGGTTGTTAGCGCAGGCCCTTGGTGAGACCCGCCGTCCCGAAAACGAGATTACTCTCTGGGATTGGTCCCTCATCGTCGCCGCCCTCTATAAGGCCGCTCTTGCCGGAGCTCTGTTGGGGTACACGCCGGACCCCAACGAACTACGTTGGCGGCTCCTCTCCGTCCGCTTCGACGGGCTGGGGTTCCTGAGCGAGGCCCACCGCATCCCCGACCTCCTGGGGAGGAAGAAGGCCCTCGAAGACGCCTTGGACAGGGTAAAAAGGCTCCTCGAGGAAGAGTATCCCCTCGGCACTGAGGTCTACCGCGACGAGAATGGGAGCGTCTTCGTGGTCCCGGGATGCGAAAAGGGGCACTGTATGGATCTCTTGAAGCTTACGGACTCGAACGGCAAGACGCTTGAACAGCTCATTAAAGGGAAGGTTCTTGACGCCCTTGTCGGCGAGATCGTCCCCCAACTTAAGCTGGACGAGGAGCCGTGGTGGGGACAGGATCCTCAGTGGAAAGATAAGCAAGAAAAAGGGATCCTCATCTTTAACGATGAATATCCCCCGGTGGCCAAGCACCTGGAGTTGGTGGTTCACCAACCGGATCCTGATGTGCTCGCTGAGGAATGGAACGTTTCGGGATCAGGGGCCGAGGTTTGCACCGTCTGCGGGTTGCGCCCTCAACGATTCTTCTTCCATATTGGGCCGGAATTCGTAGGAGAATTGGAGAACCCCGCCCTTTCAGAAAGCCTGAAAAGGGTATTCCAAGACCAGGGATTTCAACTTTCAGGGAGCGCTGAAGTCAAGAAAGAGAAAGAGAATGAATGGTGGATCACGGACGGCGATGAAGTCTACATTGTTCGCTATGTGAGTGAAAATGGGAAGACGTATTTGAGAGTAATTCCGCATACTTTGAACCAGAGGCTTCACGAAAGGCGGATCTGTAGAATCTGTGACAAACGTCGTGACCGACGAGTGAAGGATTGGCTCGATAGCCTTGAGACAACCATCTGGATCAATGAAGTGGCCGACAGCAACGCTCGAGTGGCATTGATCGTGGGGTGCTTCGATCTGGACCATTGGCTCAATGGGACGCTGGTCCGCACCCTGAGGGTTACCGATCCCGCTTCCCCCGTGCCTCCGAAGTATGTCCCTCAAAAGATCCCCTCTTTTGTGCGGCTTCACCGGATTTGGTCCACCATCCGGGGGTTCTGGCAGGAGGTAGCCCCTGTCCCCATCAAGGTTGATGAGGGGAATGAAGAGGAGCGTGAGAAGTATATATCCGAACTGAAGAGATCTCTCGTGGGGAGCGTCCTCAAGCAGGCCGGCCCCCGGCTCGAGATCCATGGTTCGCTGCAGGGCGGAGCGAAAGGCCGCCTGGTAAGATTTCACGTTTACGAGCTCGTGCTCAAAAGACAGGTTAAGTTGAGCGTCGTATGGAACGGCAAGCACTTCATCACCTGCGACAACTTAGATTATTTGGAATCCGAGCGTCAGCTGGGCTGCCCTGTTAAGGAGGCTCTCTCTAGTAGCACCACGGTCCGCGTGGAGCAGCCCCTTGGTTATGGAGCCCAGAACAAGTACATCGGGGAATTCGTCGTAAGTGACGTGAAAACGCTCGCAAACAGCGAATATATCCCTACCATCCCCATCCTGGTCGAGCCCCGGACGTTCATGGCCTTGGTCCCTGCCGAATATGCCATCGAGATCGTGAAGGAGGTCAAAGCTAAATACGAGCGGGAGATGGGCAAGGTGCGCAACCGCCTGCCCCTGCATTTGGGGGTTGTGTTCGCTCACCGGCGCACGCCCCTCCGGGCCATCCTGGACGCCGGTCAGCGCCTGCTCCAACAGGGCTTCCCCCCAGGGGACTGGTCCGTTCTCTGTGCCGCCCGTCGCTCCGTGGAGAATGGAGACCCGCTGCCGGAACGCTTCCAAGGCGACGGTGAGGATCACTTCCGGGAGTGGATCGAGGTTTTGCTAGAGAGGGGCGACCGTCGGCTCACTTGGTATGTGCCTCTTCTCATGGGCGACGGACAAACTCGCGACGTCTGGTATCCTTACGTGTTCCTGAAAAAACAAAGCGTAAAGCCTGCAGGGCGCAAGCGCGCCTTTAAAGCTCAAAATCCTTGGACACGTGAAGAGCATTGGCTCGTCCATGTGGAGGATCTCGCCCCCGATGACGTGGTTTTCTTCGCTCCGGCCACCCTTGACTGGATCTGGCTCGACACCAACGCCCGCCGGTTCGAGATCGCCTACGATGAGCGGGGTCAACGCCGCTCTCCGAAGCTCAGACATCGCCCCTACCTCCTCGATGAGTTGGAAATGATCGAATACATATGGCAGACGTTGGAAACCCACCTCCATCGGAATCAGATCCACATCCTCCGTGAGATGATCGAGGCGAAAGGGGAGGCGTGGGGCTATCCCTCCTCCTACGACGAGGCCTTCCGGCGGTTCTGCCGGGATCTCCTAGCTGAGGCCGAGTGGCATGAGGGTTCCCGTGAGGATGCTGTTCCCGAAAATCGCCGTGGGAGGCTTCCCTGGGAGGCGGATGGCCTGAAGAAGAGCGAGTGGCTGGAGCGGTGGGCGGATTATGCCGCCCGCGGCTGGCTGGCCGACGCCGTCGAGCTCTATGGGGAGATTCTTAAGGGAGGAAGGGAAAGAGAACCTGTGCGGGAGGTCGAGAGGATATGAGCTATGAGAACCATCGGTATGTGGTGATGACGGTTGATCCCGTCCACGTGGGGACAGGCGGGATGCGGCTTGGCCGGGTCGATTTGAGCATCGTCCGGGAGCCGGGGACGAACCTCCCCAAGATCCCAGGGACCGCGCTGCACGGGGCGATTCGCTCCTATGCAGCCTATCGCTATGGCAAACCGCGATGTGCCGGGCTGGGCCAGCCCCGCGAGGGACGAGAGGGCCATTGTGGCCGCCCTACATGCCCCATCTGCTACACCTTCGGATACGTCCGGGGAGAGGACACGGCCCAGGCCCACTCGGGGGTGGTCACCATCACCGACGCGAGGATCCTCCTCTTCCCCGTCTATTCCATGGTCGGGCCGGTCTGGGTGACGAGCCTCTCAATCCTTGAAAACTTCGGGATTGAGGGGCAGTCGCTTCGCGATGAGGGGAAGGCCCGATGGCCTGAAAATCTCACACGGGAAGGTCATCTCAACTTGGGCTGGCTCATGGTGGAAAAAGATGGAACTCTCAACGTCTCCGAGCTCAACTTCCCAGCGGGGATCCCGCAGCAGGTACGCGACCGTATTGTCCTGATCTCCGACAAGCTCTTCACCCAAGTGGTGAACTCCAACCTAGAAGTACGCACTTCGGTCAGCATCGACCCCGAGAGGGGTGCGGCCGAAGAAGGGGCCCTTTTCACCTACGAGGCCATCCCCCGGGCCACGTTCCTATGGCTGGATGTCATTGTGGATGACCATCGCGGGGAGTTTCCCAATAAGGGAGCCCTAGAACGATGGAAGGGATGCCTTCAGGGGACCGATGATGAGGCGAAGAAGGAGCTCTTAAAGAGATGGCGCCTTTGGAGCGAAAGGGAGGAAGACACTGCGAAGTGGGAAGAGGCCATCGGAAAAGCTCAAAGCTGGGTTCGCGAAGAGAAAACTGAAGAAAACGGTCAGGAGAAGTGGCGCTGGGATACAAAGGCTATGCAAGGCGTCGAGCAAACACCCGTTGGGATTGTGAGCGCAGGCCTTGCATGGGCTCAGGATTTAGGCATCGGTGGGATGGGGACGCGGGGCTTCGGCCGCTTGCGTAAGATCGCGGAGGTGGCGCAATGAGCACGCTGAACCTTGACAAGCTGGCCGCGGAGCGGGCACAAGAGATGGTTCGCCGCGCCCGAGAAGGCATTCCTGAGGTGAGAAGCCCTATCGAAACGCTGGAACGCCTGGCCACGAAGACCTTGGGGGTGCTCCAAGAGCAAGGCGTCTATGCCATGTTGCTCTTCCTGTTCTCTCGGACAAGCGATGAGGAGAAAGTTGCTCCTGTGGTTCGGGGTGAACTCTTCAATGCCCTGAAGGAATTGCCCGGTTTTAAGGACAACACGGAGGTGCAGAGCCTTCACGAGAATACCGACGCCCAGCGAGCACTCGAAACCTACAGCAAAAATGTTCTGGATGAGAGAAACAGCCCCGGCGGGCTTGATACCCTCCTCCTTATTCGCGACCTCTACGAGAAAACGCTGATCTACACTCGTTTCGGGGCCAAGGCAGCTAAAAAAGTTACCACCGGGGAATCCGAAAGGGCTGGGGGTTAGGACAGGATGAGTTGGGTCCATTACATGATCTGTTTCCGGCTGCTGAGCCCCCTCCATGTGGGATACCGCAAGGTGGGCAACCTAATGCAGACCAGGCCTTATGTGCCAGGGAAACTCCTTTGGGCGGCCCTCACCGCCCGCCTCACCCGCGACCGGGATAGTCGCCCTGGACCCCCTTGCCGCAGCGACTACAAGCGCATCGGCAAGCTCGTACAGGAATATTTCCGCTTCGGTTATCTGTGGCCATCACTGGACGGGGAGAGGCCCTGTTTCCCCTGGGAGCGTGAGGACTTCGAATATCTTTTCATCGGGAGCTATGTGAGCACGGCATTGGATTACCACCGAGCGGCCGCGGAGGAAGGATCTCTGCACGAAGTCGAGTTTATTTCCCCCTACACCCGTGACGAAGGGCTCCCGGTCCATTTGATCGGGGACCTTTGGGTGCGGGAAGGCTCATCCCCGGAGGAGCTGGGCGATTGGAGGAAAGCACTGGAGAAAATCCAGTTGGGTGGGGAAAGGGCTTACGGTTGGGGGCGGGTCCGACTCCTGGAGGGGACATTAAAGAAATTCTCCCAGAACCGAGGCATCACTTCAGCTGGTGCGAAGTGGCGCGCCGATGGGGACGGGATCATCGTGAGTTTCAAAGGGGGCGATAATCTTCCCGCCCATGCGGTGGCCACTGGACACCCTCCCTATAAGCGGTTCATCGGCGAGCTAGAGGCCTTAACCGGTTGGGAGCGCGATAACGAAGACCCCAGCAGAGTTTGGAGATTAGCCGACGTCCAAATCCTTTACGTTCCCGGCTCTAAAGTTCGGGGGGATTTAGACCTTCGAGTGCACCCATGGGGGTGGCTTGAGCTCGTGTCGAGATGATCGTCAGTCTGGTTTCGTTCTTTAAGGCTCCCCGAAAGCTCGATCTTTGGCAGTTTCCCGGGAAAGGTGTTCACGGTTGGTTCTTGGAACAAATAGAGAGAATCGATCCCTCCTTGAGCGCTCGGCTACACGAGGCGAAGGAGAAGGCTTTTACGGTCTCCTCGATTTTGGCTGCATCGCCTCAAGACCTTTGCAGCGGTGAAGGTACACACTGGATAAGGATCACGTCTTTGGAGGAGGAGCTTTCTGAAGTCCTGGTTTCCCTCAAGGCCGGCGATCTCGGAGCGCTAAGAGTTGAAGGAACTGAACTGGAAGTCACCGAAACCCTTTGGGATAACCATCCCTGGGCCGCTCGGAGTTCGTATACGGAACTGTATAACAACGGGCTTATTTGGGCCAGAAAACGCAAAGAGGACACGATCGGGCTTTGTTTCGTGACTCCCACCGCGTTTCGGATGGTCAATACGAGGTTGAACATGCCGTTGCCCTGGCCTAGGCTGGTGTTCCAATCGCTGGCCAACAAATGGAACGCGTTCGCTCCCATGCAGCTGTGGATCAACTGGGCCGATTTCGACCGGCAGGTCACCGTGGCCAGGTTCGATCTGAAGACGAAACTCCTCGATTTCGGGGGCTTCCGGCAGGTGGGTTTTGTGGGGGAGTGTTGGTTCCTGATCGACCCCGAAGCCCGGGTCTCATTGCGTCACGCCCTCTATACCCTGGCCCAGTTTGCCTTTTACGCGGGGGTCGGCAGGAAGACCACCATGGGAATGGGGATGGTGCGTCCACTGGGGAGCCGTGACGCGTGACGGGTGATGGGTTCAGAAAAAAACCTCCAACGTCAATCCCCGATAAGGATTAACGGCCTTTCCGACTGAAATATTACTGGAACTTTGGAGACGGACATAGCATGTTTCAATCCCCGATGAGGATTAACGGCCTTTCCGACTGCCGGGCCGGGAAGTTCCCATGCCATGCCACCTTCAAAGCTCGTTTTGCACGCCGGCTGCGCCTCCTAACCCGGGTCACCCCCATTTATACCCCTGATCCCCCGGAAATCCAATCCCACCCCCGTGCAACCCTCACGCTATCCGTCCGTGGGGCAGAAACCCCGTCGCAGTCCAGCTTCATCCCCGCCGAGCACACCGTGACCACCCCTCGGCACCGAACGCGTTGCAATCTCCCCGCGGCCATTCGGCCTCACAGATCCGGACTCTACCTCCCGGGTTTGAAACCCGATACCCCCCTCAGTAAGCGAAATGATTGTGTTTCAACACGGTCGGTAGGCGGTGTTGGGCGTTGGGAATTCGAAACCGGAAAGTGTAGGAGGTGATATGATGCGCAAAAACCGCGGGTTGTACCGTTCGGTCTATTCGGATGAGAACCTCACGGAAGCTTGGTATCAGGTGCGCACCCGGGGTACCGAAACCTCCGGAGCCGACGGAATCACCCTTACGCAATTTCAGCGCTATCTCTTTCGCGAGTTGCGCGTCCTTCAACGCGAGCTGGCGAAGGGACAGTACAAACCTCTGCCGATCAAGATCACCACGTTAAAGAAAACGGACGGCAGCTACCGCCCCATAGGGATCTTGGCCGTAAGGGATCGTGTAGCCCAACGCGCGGTGCTCAATGTAATAGAACCTGTATTCGAAGCAGAGTTCGAGCCTACAAGCTTCGGTTTCCGTCCCGGGAGATCCCGGGAGATGGCCATGGATTACGTGGCCATGTTGGTGAATCGAGGTCTCACCTGGACGGTGCATTTTGACATCGAGCGGTGTTTCGAGAGCATCGATCTGAACCGTTTGCGAAAAGCGGTGGCCGCAAAAATCCGGGATAAAGCTTTGAGACGGATACTGGAGGCTTGGCTCTCTCCCACCGCGATCTACTCCTCGCGCCGCAAGAGCCCCTTCCAAACCGTCCCCGTTGAGGGCCTGGTCCAAGGAAGCCCCCTATCCCCTCTGCTTGCCAATGTCTACCTGGACCAATTCGACAAGTCGTGCCGCCGCAAGGCTATTCAGATCGTCAGATTTGCCGATGATGTCCTCCTGCTCGCCCATACACAGCGGGAGGCCAAGGAGCACTTCGCGATCGCCCTAAAGATACTGAGGCGCCTCAAGCTCCGGGTGAATTCCTCTAAAACACGATTCGCGCACGTGGAAGAGGGATTGGAATTCCTGGGCGGTACCCTTGTGTTCGATGAGGAAACGGGGACATGGATGTCCCATTTCCCCGAAAAAGAGGAAGCCGTGGAGTCGACGGAGACCCCTGTTGGCCGCGTTCGGGAACTGGTCTTTTCCGCTGAGGAATTCGAGGGGAGTAACGATGGCGACGTTGTACGTGGTTGAGCAAGGTGCACTCGTGGCGAAAAAGGGCGAGCGCCTCCTTGTACGTAAGGACGGCAAGATCTTGAGAGATGTGCCTTTGGTGCATGTGGAGCGGGTCGTGCTTTTAGGCAACGTCCACCTCACCACCCCGGCCTTGGTGTCGTTGTTGGAGAAGGGGGTGGACGTGGCGCTCCTCTCAAGCCGAGGAACCTTTCGGGGAAAGATACAACCACCTTGGGCCAAGGACGCCCGTTTGCGCCAGCAGCAATATGCCGCCTATCAGGAGCCGGAAAGGCGCCTGGACCTGGCCAGGCGGTTCGTTGTGGGGAAATTGCGGAACATGATTGCCCTTTGGAAGCGTCAGCGGAAGTGCCGGGAATTGGGCACGGCGGTGGGGGAATTGCAGCGTCTCGCCCGTAAGGCCGGCGAGGCCGGAGACCTCGCGAAGCTCAGAGGATATGAGGGCACTGCAGGAGCAATCCATTTCAGGGCATTTAGGATGTCGTTGGCGCGCGATCTCGGTTTTCGGCGGCGAGCACATCGCCCACCTACCGATCCAGTAAACGCCCTTCTGAGCCTGGGTTATACGCTCCTGCACAATGAATTCTATGCGCTCACCACAATGGTGGGCCTGGATCCCTATTTGGGCTTTTACCACGAGGTGAAACATGGGCATCCGGCTTTGGCCTCCGATCTCATGGAGGAATGGCGGCCGGTGGTCGTGGATTTTCTCGTGCTCGGATTGATCAACCGTGGGGAGCTCCGTTCCGCACATTTCCGCAAGCCCCGGAACGGAATAAGGCTTACCCACGAAGGTTTTGAGATCTTCCTCAAGGCATATGAGCGGAGGCTCACCGCTAAAGTAATGCATCCTCGCGCGCGGGAACGGTTGACGTACCGGCAGTGTTTGGAAGCACAGGTGAGGCACCTCGCCGCGTATCTCCGGGGCAAGGGGGCGGCATATGAGCCGTTCCATTGGCGATGAGGGGACAAGGCCAAAAAAGGCAATTCGTTGTAGTGGCCTATGATGTGGTTTCGGACACAAGGCGTGCGCGATTACATCAAAAGCTCAAGGGGTTCGGCACCCCAGTGCAGTATTCGGTGTTTGAGTGTTTCCTAGACCCGAGGACCTTGGAAAGGCTTATCGCAATGGTGAAGCGGGAAATATGCGATGAAGAGGACACGGTGCGCATATATTTCCTGTGCCGATCCTGCCGGCGCAAGACCTATGTGATAAATGGGGAGGTAACCGATATTCCCCCAGCCATCGTCGTGTGATCGCATCCCTGCAATGCTCTCGGGCGTGCGACGGGCTTTTTAAAGGTTTGAGTGCCGATGAACCAGAATGGAAAAGGATTTATCGGTGTATTGAAAAGATCGTGCAAGTTGCACCAGAGCCACACTGGACTTTACCCCTTCAAGGGGTATAAAATATCTCGTTCTGGGTTGGAAGTGGCTGGTGGCTTGCAAATGTGGTGTTAGAATCCGTAATGGAAGGCCACTTTCGCGCCCAGCTGTTGAAAAGGCCGATAATCCTCGTTGGGGATTGGAACGTTGTTTTTCCCCATTCTAGAAGTAAAGTACGTTCATCTACTGCAAAGTTGAAAAGGCCGATAATCCTCGTTGGGGATTGAAACACATCACGAGCCGCTTTCTGCAGCGGCGGGCGGCCACGGGTTGAAAAGGCCGATAATCCTCGTTGGGGATTGAAACTTTGCCCGGACACCATTTAAGAGGTGAAGAAGTTACAAGTCGAAAAGGCCGACAATCCTCGTTGGGGACCGAAACAATTGTGATAGACCCTCATCTACATGATGTGTGCATTCGATCAAAATGGTCACAATCCAGGGGCGCCTTTATGGTAATGGGGCGAAAATTCCGGCAGAAGGGAGTGTTGGTAAGGCCATCGCGTCCTTTTTTAAAAAACGGAGGAGGTGGGAGTGTGGCTTACAAGTATAAGATGGTGCAGATTCCCCCTACCATCGTGGTGAAGGGCCGAGAGTACCAGGGGCAGGAGGCCGCCCACTATTTGGAGTCCCTCGTCAACGAGATGGCCGCCCAGGGATGGGAGTTCTATCGGGTGGATACAATCGGCGTTTTAACCAAACCCGGTTGCTTGGGACAGCTCTTCGGAGCGCGGGAGATCATGAGGGAATACTACGTGGTGACTTTCCGCCGCGAAACGTGATATCAACTCTTACCTTTAGGGCCCGTGGGGGTTGCAGGGGAGGGAGCGATGGATAGGCGTACCATCTCCCTGGAACCAGAGGTTTACGAGCGACTCTCGCTATTCAGGGCCCGGGGGGCAGCGCGCAAAAAACGACCGCTGGATTGGGATGAGTTCTTCAGTGTGCTGCTGAACCGGGAAAGACACAAGCGAGAGGCACTAAGTTGGGCATACGCGGGCCTCATCTTCGTAGCGGTAACCCTGGTCCTACTTTGGCCAGTTTATATCTACTCCCCGGTGTTGATACCCTTGATTTGGGCCCTCGGCCTGCTCATCGCTGCAGCCACCGTGTACCTCCTCACCCCGTTCGCCTTGCGCAAGGTAAAGCTTTGGGAGGGAACCACGGAGGTCCACCGGTGGTTAGAGGAGCTCGCGGTAAAGGCCGGCCTCAAGAAAACCCCTAAGATCAAGGTCTTCGATACCCCAGAGGTGAACGCGCTTGCCTATTGCACCGTCTCGGGGGGCGTGATCTGCCTGACCCGGGGTTTGTTGGATGCATACCGGGAAGGCGAGCTGTCGCCCGCGGAGTTCAAGGCGATCATGGCACACGAAATAGGACATCTGAAACACCAGGATCTCATGAAGTTCAACCTCGCCTTGGCCTGGGTGGGTGTGTTCGAGTTCTTCGGTACGGAAGTCACGCGGGTGGGAGTGGCTATGGGGGATGCCGCCGAGGGAGGTGAGGGATGGTGGGCTGTCATGCTGATGCTGACGGCCTGGTTCGCGTTGTTTTTGGGCTCGGCCCTGCTCGCGATCGCCAAGTTGGCTTCCGCCCTCTCGTTCCACCTAAGCCGCCGACAGGAGTTGGAAGCGGACGATCTGGGCGGTGAGCTCACCCATCCAGAATCCATGGCGGCGGCGCTGGAAAAGATAGAACAGCTGAACGCGCGGCTGGTGGCCGAAGAGTTGGAGAAGCTCCCATTTTCCGATCGATGGCAGCTTCGGCCCCGTAACCGGAGTTGGGTGGAACGGCTATGGGACGCACATCCCCCGACACCGAGTCGTGTGGGGCGCCAACGGGCTTTGGCGGAATTTCTGGGTTTTCTGCCGGAGTGAGGAGGCAAGATGAAGCGGAAGATCGGTCGTGTGAAGTCTCCAAAAGGAAAGCTTTTCGACGTGTACTGGGACGACCGCACCGGCGAGGTCTTCGTTCAAGCCGTGGGAGGGTTTTTCGGCGGCGGACTTATGAAGCGATGCAGTGTCAAAGCCAAAACGGCCAGTGAGGCAATGCACGTGGCGGAAGCCTGCGTCTATGATCAATGAACAAACGCCGAAGGAAGCGGGTCGCTAAGGGGGTCGTGTCCAAATCAGTCGAAAGGGAACCAGCCGAGCACCGCTCCGATCCCGGCGATTAACGCCAGGACAACGGCGAGGATGAATTCCGGCCGTACGCGAATCCAGGGCACCCGGCGGCGGAGGTACCCCACCAGACACCGCCAGTTGAGGAGGAGATGGAATAAGCCGAAGATAGCTCCTGCATAGCCGAACACAGTGTGAATTTTCTCCCACTGTGTTTTCGTCAATCCCAGGAACTCCCACCCCGTGGTCCGGGCGATGCGCCCCGAGGGGGCGATGAACAACGCGATCCCCGAGATCAGGAGAACCGCCGCGGAGAAAACCAAGAAGTACGAGACCAGGATCCGCCAGTTCCACTTAAACTTCATCCGTTACCCCTTTCTTGGCTTCCCATGGCCCGGCCCAGCTCAAGGCCCCCTCCCGCGAACAGGCGCCGAGGCAAGCCCCGCAGGCGAAGCAGTCAGCGTGGATTCTTTTGCCTTCGATAAAATCCCCCATCGCCCCGGTGGGACAGGCGCGCACGCATGCCCGGCACCCCACGCACTTTTCCCGGACGATGCGGGGACGCATAAGGCTCACCTGTTCCACGGCCCAGCTCACCAGCCCGAACGGGCACAGGAACCGGCACCAGGGGCGATAGACGAAAAGGCTCAAAAGGAGCACGAGACCCGCCACGGCACCGACCCCGATTCCGACCTTCAGGGAGAAAATCCCGAACGGGTCCACGCCCTTTATCCAGTCGGCCCCGGCCCATGCCAACCCCACCACGAGTCCCAGGGTCGCCGCGACCCGCACCGAATTCGTGAGCCAAAACGGCGGCCGCCATTTGGGCGCGGGGATCCGATACAAGAGGTCCTGCAGCAGCCCCAGTTGACACCCCCAGCCGCAGATGGACTTGTTGGAGACGAAGCTCATGAGGAGGAGTACAACCAACATCAATGCGATCAGGGGCACCAGCGTCCGCCCGGCGAGAAGGCCAGCGAGCACGCCGCGCAGAGCGAGCACGGGGTTCGGGTTGGCGGGCACGAGAAAACCGTAGGCGAACCCGAACACCAGGACTCCTAGGAAAAGGAACGCGAGCCGCCGCCGGGGCGTGATCCTTCCCCGGCGCAGGAGCCACGTGGCGGCGGCCACCGCGATCGCCCACAGGAGGAACTTGCTGAGGACCAGCGGATTGAAGCCCGTTGTCGTCGACATTCAGCCCATCCCGGGTCGATCCGCGCCCCCGGGGAGCTTGATCACCAGGAACCGAAGATCGGCGGGACCATGGTTGCGGAATCGGTGGGGCGTATGGGCGGGGCACGCGATCAGGTGGTCGGCGGAAATTTCGGCATCCTCATCGCCGATCTGCACGATGCCCTGCCCCTCCAATACGTAGAAGATGGCCTCAACGGGGACCGCGTGCCTCTTGAGGGATTCCCCGGGCCGAAGGGTGATCATGATCACCTGTGCCCCTTGGCCGGAATAGAGCGCCCGGGCGGTCACGCCGTGGGGATTGGGTACTTCCCGAGCTTCATGTGCTTTCACGATCGTCATCCTTCCCCCTTCCTTTCGTGCTTTTGAGGGCCTTCTCCAACAGTCGGATCAGCTCCGCTCGCTCCGCGGGCGATAACGGGGACAGCAACCGTTCGGCTCGGAGGCGTTTGAACCCCGCGGCTTTCCGGTGGAGGGCCCGTCCTTTTGGGGTCAGGAACACCCTGATGTTCCGGCGATCGCCGGGATCCCGGCGCCTGGCCACCAACCCCAGGGCCTCCAGGCGCCGCAGGGCCGCGCTTATGGTGGGCGGGGTGACGCCCAGGGCGGCGGCGATCCCGCCCAATGTGGCCCCGGGTTCGCGGGCGATGTGGTCGAGGAGGGCGAATTGGGGCGGGGATATGCCGACATCCCGCAGGGGGTTGCGCGCCAGCTCCAAACGCCGGAGATCCTCCAGGAGCTCCACGAAGCGTTGCAGAAGCGAGCGACCGTCCTCCATCACTTTAGTTAGTCTAACTAATTATTTTAGGCTTGACAAGGACCGAAGTTGCAAAATCTTTAAAAATTTGTTACATTGAATTTCGACGGCGGCTCCATCGGGTCTCCACATCGGGGGGTTATCATGACCGCCACGTCCAAAAGGAGGTCGATGTACATGAAAAACCGGAAAAAATTAGCCGTGCTGATGATGTGGGCGGCGATCGCGTCGGCGGGACTCGCTTACCTGCCGGTTGCGGCCCATCAGGGGACCGGCCAAGGGGGCGGGCCCGGAGCATCCGGGACCGGTGACGTCAACGCCGCTAACTTGGCGGCGGCCATCGCCGCCCTCCCGGCGGATCCCCTCTCCGACGCGGAACGGGAGGGTATCCTCTACGTGAGGGAGGAGGAGAAACTTGCCCACGACGTCTACACCGTGCTTTATGAGAAATGGGGCCTGCAGATCTTCGCCAACATCGCCGCTTCCGAGTCCACCCACATGGCGGCCATGGCGCTCCTCATCGACCGCTACGGCCTCGAGGACCCCGTCTCCGATAAGCCGGGCGTGTTCACGAACCCGGAGCTGCAAAAGCTCTACGACGACCTGGTGGCCAAGGGGACCAAGTCCCTGATCGACGCCCTGGAAGTGGGCGCCATCATCGAGGAGGTGGACATCGTCGACATCCAGGGGTACCTGAAGGACGTGGACAACGAGGACATAGAGCTGGTCTACGAAAACCTCCTCAAGGGCTCCCGGAACCACCTGCGGGCCTTCGTGTCCACTCTGGAACGATACGGGGTGGAATACGAGCCCCAGTACCTCTCCCCGGAGGAGTATCGGGAGATCATCGCCGGGTCCACGGAACGGGGTAACGCCGGAGGCGGTTGACCCTCTGTACTGGACAAACCGAACAACTCGGGGAGGCTAGCGCCTCCCCGTTTCTTTTTGCGGAGCCAGCCGCTCCCCCAACGCCCTCAGTTCGTCCCGGGCACGCTTCAGGATCGCCGCGGCTTCCCGTTTGGCCTGTGGGGTTAAAGGAGGAAGGGACCACAGGGCATCGTGGAGCTCCAGGAAGAGGAGGGCCAAACCCCCGAGGTCATCTCGCCGTTCTTCCCAGCGGCCGAGGCGTTCGGCCAGTAGCTCCAAATCCTCACGGCCGAAGGCCTTGGCGAAGACGAGCACCGCCTCCCGCATGTCCTGAAAGAGCTTTCGCTTGGCTTCGGTGGCCTTGGTGTAGAGCTCCTGCCCCTTGGGCGTTATCTCCCAGCGCCTTCCCTCTGAACCCTCTACCTCCGCGATCAACCCCTCCTCCCGCATCCGGGAAAGGAGGGGGTACAGCGAGCCGGTGGACGGTCTCCAGAATCCCGTTTCCCGCTCGATAGCCTTCATCAAGCCGTACCCGCTGTACCGTCCCCCGAGAAGTAGCTTCAGGATGTAGAACTTCAGGTGTTCGCTCCTCACGTTTTCACCTCATCCTGGGATCGCAAACTCCTCCGGTGGGATAACTCCATTGTACTCGTACTCCACCACCCGCACCTGGATCGCGAGCTTCCCGCCCTGGTAGATATCTACCGCCACGGGCACGAAGGTCTCCGCGTCGCACCACACTATCTGCTTTTCTTTCTCGCCGGTAAAGGTGAGTTCGTATGCCCGACAGGTCACGACCTCCTCGCCGTGTCTCCACACGAACCCCTTTAGGCCTGCAACGCGAGTCAGGGGAAGGCCTTCGAGGAAAGCGGCGAGATCCTTTTCCACGAAGTAATACAGGAAACCCATTTCCGTCCCAGGGTGTTCGGAACCCTCGGACACGGTCTTCCGCACGGCCCGATGGAGGGCAGGAAGATAGATGTAAAGCTGGTCTCCGTTGAGAATTACGAGTTGTCCCTCGAGGTTCTTCGGCGCGAGGTACTCAATCCGCATTTTGCTTGGGGGCACGAACGCGAAGGCAAATTCGATCTCTGCCTTTCGGGAGCCGTAATTTACCATGTAGATGGTGGCCCGAAAGGCCTCGAGGCCAGCGGATGCCGCTTTCACCCGCCCGAGCACGTCCTCCTGGGACATGCCGATCGAGGCGAGGCCGACGATCAACACCAACGCCGCCGTCCATACCGATTTCCTCATCATCCCGCATCAGCTCCTTTCCGTGTGTATACGAGCAGGGCCACGGCGGTCCCGAGCCCCGCGACCACCGCCCACAGTCCGAACCGGTAGATGCGGCGGTAGGCGTCCAGCAGGTTGGCCAGGGCGAACAGGGAGGTGAAATCGGTCCGGGCGAGGATGAGGCCGGCCACCGTGGGCCCGACGATCCCGCCGGCGGTGCGGGCCAGGCTCACGACCCCCGAGGAGACACCTTCCCGGCCAGACCCCCCCTCGCGGATGGCGATCATGCCCGTGGCCGGGATCAAGCTTCCCAGGCCCATCCCGGCCACAGCGCTCCCCAGGTAGTAGGAGAGGACCGGGGCGGGGATGGAGGTGATCAGCCCGAACGCCGCCGCCGTGGCCCCCAGGGAGAAGATGAGCACCCGCTCCGGGCCGAGACGATCGCACGCCGCCCCGGTGAGCCCCGAGAAGAGGATCATGAAGGCAGCCATGACGTCGATGGAGTAGGACGCCCCGGCCACGGTATACCCCAAGAGCACCTGGGCGTAGCTGGGGAGGAACGTCTGGAAGATGAACATCCCGATCCCGCCCAGGAAGGAAGCCGCGATGGCCAGGGAAAAGGCCCGGTTACGGAAAAGCGCGGGGTCGATGGCCGGGGCCCGCGCCCGCCGCTCCGCGGCCACGAACGCCGCCCCCGAGACCAACAGGAGGGCGAGGTACGGAAGGACCTTCCCGCTCAGGAGCGGGGACTCGGCCAATCCCCTGAACAGGAGCATGAAGGCCACTATGGCCGCGGCCAGGGAGACGATCCCCGGAATGTCCAGGGTGGTCCGGCGTGCCGTCCGAGAGGCATCGGGGAGGAGGAGGGAGGTGGCGAAACCCAGGGAGGCCAAGCCCCCAGTGATGGCGAACACCGCCCGCCAACCCAGGGCGGAGTAAACCCCTCCTCCCAGGTTGATGGCCGCCACCACCCCGATCCCGAAGGCGGCGCCGATCAGGCCCATGACCTTGCCCCGCCGCCGGCCGAACCGCTCGTAAGCGATGGCCTGGGCCAGGGGCAGGGTGCCGCTGGCCCCCAGTCCCTGGAGGAGGCGACCAGCGAGCACCGTCTCGAAATTCGGGGCCAGGGCGCTCAGAAAGAGACCCAGGGCGAAAGCACCCATGGCCCCGGCGTACACCGGGCGGCGGCCCACCGCATCGCTCAGCCGACCCACGAATCCCATTCCCACACAGTAGCTGAGCATGAACGCGGTGACGATCCAGATCCCGTAGGCGGGGTCGACCCCGAAGATGGCCTGGGTGTTCCCGATGAAGGGGACCACCACAGTAATGCCCATGGCGCTCAGGAAGTTCGTGACGACAAGGACAAAAGCGGTCTTGTCCCACACATTTCCTCCTATATGTCGAGTTCGATATATCTAATACGACAGATTATCGCACTGAGATCTTTCCGTCAAACTCAGTCTTCGGTGAAGCACATCCGGATTCTGGGACGAAGAGGATCCACCAGCTTTGAGAGTACGTCGGTTCAGCCCAGATACTGTCTATTCTGACTGCACCGTTAACGTAGCAATCCCCGGTGATGTACTCGGTCTAGCGGAAGCTCAAATTGTTGCCATCGCGGCTGCTCACGTTTAGACGGGCGCGGATTTACGATTACATAGGTGATGAAAAATGAGTTAATATGTTCAACTTGTTGACAAAAAGGGCCGGCTTTCTTCCCGGCCCTTTCACGACCCTTTCTTGGCGTGATTCACACCTCGGGGGGAGGTTTTATGTGACCCTCCCGCATGAGGATCTCCACTTCCTCACGGGCGTACTTGATCATCCGCTCCGCCTGCCGCCGGAGCTCGTCCTCGGAAAGGACCCTCCGGGCAATACCCTGCTCGATGGCCTTGAGCGCCACCGCCACCGCCTCGTTGATGAACACCTCCCACTCGGCCATGGTGGGGACGATATAGTCTTCCCGTAACCCCTTCTCTTCGGCCGTCTTGGCGATGGCCTCCGCGGCGGCGATGGCCATCTCGTCGGTGATGGTCTTGGCAAAGACATCCAGGGTCCCCCGGAAGATCCCCGGGAACCCCAGGGAGTTGTTGATTTGGTTGGGGAAATCGGAGCGGCCAGTCCCAATGATCCGGGCGCCTGCCTCCTTCGCCTCCCAGGGCCAGATCTCCGGGATGGGGTTGGCGCAGGCGAAGACGATGGCGTCCTTGGCCATCCGTGTCACCCACTCGGGCTTTATCGTCCCCGGCCCGGGCTTGGACGCGGCCACGCATACGTCCGCCCCCTCCAGGGCCTCGGCGATCCCCCCAGTCCTCCCTTCGGCGTTGGTCTCACACGCGTACTTCCACTTGTAGGGGTTCTCGTCCTTTTTGGCCTCCAGGTCCTCCCTCCCCTTGTGGAGGATCCCCTTGGAGTCCACCATGACGATGTTCCCCGGGGGAACCCCGTAGGCGATGAGGACCCGCACGAAGGCGATGTTGGCAGCGCCGGCTCCGATCACAGCGTAGGTCACCCGGCGCGGGTCCTTTCCCACCACCTTCAGGGCGTTGATCACCCCCGCCAGGGTGATGGAGGCCGTCCCCTGCTGGTCGTCGTGCCACACGGGGATCTCGAGCTCCGCCCGGAGCCTGTCCAGGACGTAGAAGCACTTGGGCGAGGCGATGTCCTCCAGGTTTATCCCCCCGAAGGCCGGGGCGATCCACTTCACCGCTTGGATGAGCTCGTCGGGGTCTTTCGTGTCGATGGTGACGGGGAAGGCGTCCACCCCGCCCAGGTACTTGAAGAGGATCGATTTCCCTTCCATCACCGGGAGGGCGGCCTCCGGGCCGATATCGCCGAGGCCCAACACCCGGGTCCCGTCGGAGACCACGGCCACCATGTTCCCTTTATTGGTGTACTCGAAGACCTTGTCGGGATCCTTTTCGATCTCCCGGCAGGGCTGGGCCACCCCGGGGGTATACCAGATGGCGAAATCTTGGTAGCTTGTGATAGCGCATTTGAGGGCCGTGCCCACCTTTCCCCGGTAGAAGGCGTGCCAGGCCGGGGCCTTACGGGCCGGTTCTTTGGCCTTGGCCAGGAGTTCCTCCACTGTAGGTTTACGTTCCTCCATTATCCCTCCTTTGTCCGGGCGAGGACCTTCTCCAAGTTCGTCTCTACCGCCGCCCCCACCTCGGCGTAGAGGGAGCGGCCGTGGGCGTCCATGGCTACAACTAACGGTCCGAACCTCTCCACCTCGAACACCCACACCGCCTCGGGGATCCCCAGCTCCTCCAAGTGGTGGACCTCCCTCACCCCCTTGATCCTCTGTGCGGCCAGGGCCCCGGCCCCACCGGTGAAGTGGCAGTAAACGGCACCCACCTCCGAGAGGGCCGCGAGCGTCTCCTCGCCCATGCCCCCTTTCCCCACGATCACCCGGGGCTTGAAGCGCCGCAAGAACTCAGGCTCCAGGGACTCCATGCGCATGGAGGTGGTGGGACCGGCGGCGATCACTTCCCAACCGTCGCCCCGCTTCCGCACCACCGGACCGCAGTGGAACAGGGCTAGCCCTTCCAACGGGAAGGGCTCTCCCCGCTCCAGGAGCACCTTGTGGGCCTCGTCCCGGGCGGTGAAGAGGAGCCCCGATACATAGATCACATCCCCGGCCTTAAGCGCCCGAACCTCGTCCTCCGCTATCGGCGTCCTCAGGATCCCTTTCATCCTTAACCTCCGTGACGCGTAACGGGTGACGTGTGACGGGTCTTCGAAACCCGTCACGCGTTACGCGTCACCCGTTACGCTGATCTCGCCCTTAGGCGAGATCAACACGTGAGCCCGGCGATCGGCCCAGCACTGGACCACGATCCCCAAAGGAAACGAAGCCGGGTGCCGGTGGGCGTACTCGATGTGCACCGCAAGCACCGTGGTCTTCCCCCCGAGGCCCATGGGCCCGACCCCCAGGGCATTGATCATCCCCGCGAGCTCCTCCTCCAGCGCCGCCACCTCCGGCTCGGGGTGGCGCGTCCCCACCGGACGGAGAAGCGCGAGCTTCCCCAGCTTCAATGAGAGGTCCGCGCCGCCGCCGATACCCACTCCCACCACCGTGGGGGGGCAGGGAAGCCCCCGACAAGCTGCGATGTGCTCCACCACTGCCCGCTTCACCCCGGGGATCCCCTTCGCCGGGGTGAGCAACACCAGCTTACAGCAGTTCTCCGAGCCCCCGCCCTTGGGGAGGAGGTGGATCTCGGCGGAGTCCCCGGGGACGAGCTCCCAGGTGATGTAGGGGATAAAGCGGCCGGTGTTGTCGCCGGGATTTTTCCGGGTGAAGGGATGGACGGTGTTCGGCCGGAGGGGCACCTCCTCCGTCGCCCGGCGCACCGCCTCGGGGATCGCCTCCCGGAGCTCGTCCAGGTAGGGGAACTTGGTCCCCACCCGCACGAAGAAGGTCTGGGTCCCGGTATCCTGGCAAATGGGCACGCCCTTCTCCCGGGCCAGGGCCACGTTCTCCAGGATCGCCTCGAGCTGCACCCGGGCGGGACCCTCCTCCCGGTCCCGGGCCGCCTCCAGGGCCCTGACCACGTCTGCGGGAAGCACCGTGGCCGCCCGCCGCAACGCCTCTTTCAACCCCTCGATCAGTTCGTTCTTCATTTCCGTGACGTGCAATAGGTGATGTGTGATGGGTAAAAAATCTTCCCCCTCACGCATCACCCGTCACTGATCGCCCATCACCTCCCGAAGAGTTCTTCCACCTTCTTCCGGTAAAGCTCGAGGTACGTAGGTTTGCGGGTGTCCACGAACTTGCCCACGATGAACTCCTTGCCCGGGACCACCTCCGCCGCCGCCGGATCGGCGCCGTGACGGATCATCGCCTTCTCCGCGTAATAGCGCATCTCATCCAGCGCATCCCCGAGCTTGTTGCGGCGGCCGAAGTTGGTGGGACAGGGCGAGATGATCTCGATGAAGTTGAACCCAGGGTGTTGCAGGGCCTCCTTGATGGATTCCTTCAGGCGCCGGGCGTGGAGGGTGGTCCAGCGCGCGACGTAGGTCGCTCCCGCCGAGGCCGCGAGGTACACCAAATTGAAGGGGTGCTCGAAGTTTCCGTACGGGGTGGTGGTAGTGCGGCCCTCGATGGGGGTGGTAGGCCCCACCTGTCCCCCGGTCATCCCGTAGTTGAAGTTGTTGACGCAGAGCACGGTGATGTCCACGTTGCGCCGGGCGGCGTGGATGAAGTGGTTGCCCCCGATGGCGAAGAGGTCCCCGTCCCCGGAGAAGACCACCACCTTGAGGTCGGGTTTGGCCAGCTTGAGCCCGGTGGCGAACGGGATGGCCCGGCCGTGGGTGGTGTGGTAGGAATCTAGCCGCACATAGCCCGCGAACCTCCCCGCGCACCCGATTCCCGAGACCACCGCCACCGAATCCGGGTCGATCTCTAGTTCCTCCAGGGCATAGAGGAAGGAGGAAAGTGCGATCCCCAGGCCACAGCCCGAGCACCAAATGTGGGGGAGGCGGTCGGTGCGCAGGTACTTCTCCAACGGGTGCCTGACACCTGGCAGGACCTCGGGCTTCGGCTTGGGCTTATGCTTCACGATCGGCATTCCAGCACCTCCTCGATCCCGGCGAGGACTTCCTCGGGGGTGTGGATCCTTCCCCCCGCGTGGAACACGCCCCGCATGGGGACCCTTCCGCCGCTCGCCCGCTCCACCTCGCGGTAGATCTGGCCGAGGTTGATCTCCACCACCACGAGCCCCCCGACCCGGTCGGCAAACTTCCTGATCACCTCATCGGGGAAGGGCCAGATGGTGATGAGCCGCAGAAGCCCCGCCTTTATCCCCTTCGCCCGGGCGAGCTCCACTCCCCCCAACGACACCCGGGCCGAGATCCCGTAAGAAATCACCAGGACCTCCGCGTCCTCGGTCATCACTTCCTCATACCAGGTGAACTCGTCCCGAAAGCGGGTGATCTTCTCACATAAGCGCCGGACCAATTTGTCGTGGGCCTCGGCGTCCATAGCCGGATACCCCCGCTCGTCGTGGGTCAGGCCGGTCACATGAATTCGGTAGCCGTCCCCGGCACAGGCCATGGGGGGAACTAAATCTTCCTCTGGCTTGAAGGGGAGGAACCCATCGGGAGGAGCCTTCGGTTTCCGCCGCGGGGCTACGGGGACCTCCTCTGGGATCTCGACCCGCTCGTACATGTGTCCCACCACCTCGTCGGTCATGAGGAGCACCGGGGACCGAAACCGCTCGGAAAGCGCGAAGGCCTTCACCGTGAGGTCGAAGGCCTCTTGTGGAGAGGCGGGGGAGAGGGCGATGATCTCGTAATGCCCGTGGGAGCCCCAGCGGGCCTGCATCATGTCCCCCTGGCCCACCAGGGTGGGGAGCCCGGTGGACGGGGCGCCTCGCTGGACGTTGGCGATGACGCAAGGGGTCTCGGTCATTACAGCCAGGCCCAGGTTCTCCATCATGAGGGAAAAGCCCGGGCCGGAGGTAGCGGTCATGGCCTTTACCCCGCCCCATGCCGCCCCGATCACCGCCGCCATGGCCCCCAGCTCATCCTCCATTTGGATGAACACCCCATCCACCTGGGGGAGCCGGCGGGCCATGCGCTCGGCGATCTCCGACTGCGGCGTGATGGGATACGCAGCGAAGAAGGTGCATCCCGCGGCGATGGCCCCCTCGGCGATGGCCTCGTCTCCGTTCATGAAGTGGACCCCGGAGAGGACTCGCTTCTTCGTGACGCGCGACGCGGTACGCGTGACGGGTTTATTGGCCACGGCTCTCCTCCTTTTCCTCCTCGAGCCAGATGGCGAACTCGGGGCACACCGCCTCGCAGAACCGGCACATGACACACGCCTCGGCGTCCACCACCTCGGGGGGATGGTACCCCTTGGCGTTGAAGTGTTCCGCCTGGGCCAGGACCCCCTTGGGACAGAAGGTGTAGCAGAAGCCGCAACCCTTACAGGTGTCCTCCAGGAGATAGAGGTACCCCTTGGGGACCTTCCAGCGCTTGGCCCCCTCTTTCCCTTCCGTGACGGGTGACGGGTGACGCGTGACGCGGCCTTCCACACCCTTCTTCGTGCTCATAGGAGATCGACCATCCTCGCCAGGACCCGCTTCCCCCGGTAGTCCGGGAGCAATATAGGAGAACGGCGCCCCTCTGGGACCCCCGCTGCCCGCAGCTCCGCCACGAAACGCTCGAGGTGCCCCAGGGTCACCGCGCCCGGCTCGGGGAGCTTCCGCACGTACTCGGCGGCGGCGATCCCAGCCCGCCTCCCGAACACCAAGCAATCCAAAGTGGAGTTCCCCATGAGGCGGTTCTTGCCGTGGACACCGCCGGTGACCTCCCCGGCCACGAATAGCCCCTCCACGTTGGTCTTGCCCCAGGGATCGGTCTCCACCCCGCCGTTCTGGTAGTGGAGGGTGGGGAAGATGAGGATGGGGTCCGCCCGCATGTCGATCCCGAAACGCTTGTACATGCGGAACATGGCCGGAAGCCTCCGCTCGATGGTGCCTTTGCCGTGGATCTCCTCGATCATGGGGGAATCCAGCCACACCCCCCGCATCCCCGTGGGGGTGACGACCCCTTTCTCTCGCTCGTAGCACTCCCGGATGATGGCCGCCGCCTCCACGTCCCGGGGCTCGAGGGGATAGACGAACGCCTCCCCCTCCCGGTTCACCACCTGGGCTCCCAGCCCCCGGACCTTCTCGGTGATGAGCAATCCCACGATCTGCTGGGGATAGGCGGCGCCGGTGGGGTGGTATTGGACCGTATCCAGGTCCCGGAGCACCGCCCCGGCCCGATAGGCCAGGACCAATCCGTCGGCGGTGGCCCCATAGTGGTTGGTGGTGGGAAAGCCCCGGATGTGGAGCCTCCCGAAGCCCCCGGTGGCGAGCACCACGGCCTTCGCCCGCACCACCTTGTACTCCCCGGTCTCCATGTTCCACAGCACCGCCCCGTTCACCCGCCCTTCGGGCGAGGTGAGGAGCTCCACCGCGGGGTAGAACTCGAGCAACATGAAGCCGCGGTTGCGGAACTCGTCCCGGATCACCCGGAGTTCCTCCATCCCGGTGTAGTCCCGGGCGGCGTGCATCCGGGGCCGGGAGGTGCCCCCGCCCCAATCCTCCACGAACTCGCCGTTCTCGTCGCGGTCGAAGAGGCACCCGAGCTCGGTGAGCCACTTCATGATGAACGGGGCATCCTCCACCAGGGCCCTGAGCACATCGGGTTTGTTGGTGAAGTGTCCCCCGCCGTAGGCGTCCAGGAAGTGGATCACCGGCGAGTCGTAGGGCTTGTCGGCCGCCTGGGTCCCGCCCTGGGCCATGATGGAGTTGGAGTCCCCGTGGCGGAGCTTAGTAGCAAGTAAGATCCGGTCCGGCGGTATCCCCTCCTCATTGGCCCAGATGGCTGCCATGGTGCCGGCGAGGCCTCCGCCCAGGATGAGGATGTCCACGTCGATGTCCACCGAGAGGTCGAGCTCCCCCGGATCCACTATGGGATAGGCCTCCAGGAGCTCCGCCACCTCGTTTGGGGCGATATCCCCCTTGTTGGGCCCCACTTTCAAGGGGCGCTTTCCACCCGGGGCGTAGTCCGGATGGAACTTGAGGACCTCCTCCCGCTCCTCCATGGACATCGCCGGGGGAGGGCCCTCTTCCATGCGCCGGGCCCGGGTCGCGTGGACTTTCTCTATGGACTCGCGCATGTATTCCGGATAGCCGCCTACCAGCTTCAATTCCCCCGCCATATCTATCCCTCCCCCTGCCCGTTACGCGTCACGCGTGACGCGTCACGGGATCCGAGGCCGCCCTTCTCCCGCTGCTCCTTTTTGTAGAGCTCCTCTATCTCCTCGCGGCTCAAGGACATGAGCCGCTCGAACTCCTCACCGTACTTCCCCTCTTCCACTTCCCGGACCCGCTCCTCCACATGCTTTGGCACGGGGAGGGATTTCCCGTAGAGCCTTCGGGCGAGCTGTGCCGCGTGGTAATGCACGATCTCCGCCGGACATCGAATGGAGCAGAGGCCGCATTGTATGCAATCGAAGGAGAGTTCCGTCACCGCCTCGAGATCCCCCCGCAGGGCGGCCTGGATGTAGTCCATCACCTCGAGCTCCTGGGGGCAGGCCTTGGTGCAGGTGTTGCAGGCCACACACCGCGCCAGCTCGGGGAAGTACTTGAGGAGGACGGACCCCTCGGCGGGCTCCGTTTCGATATCGTACGTGGGCTTCTCCGCCGGGGCGAAGGGGATCTGGACCAGGAACATCCCGTCCTCCACCCGGGTTTGGCACGCCAGGGCGGCCTTGAGGCGCCAATCGCCGGCCACCCGGTACACCGTGGCGCACGCCCCGCAGAACCCGGCCCGGCATCCCGCTCCGCGCACGAACCTGTACCCCGCGTACTCGATGGCCTGCATCAGGGTGATGTCCGCCGGGACCCGATAGGCCTTGCCCATGATGTAGATGGTGACCCAGTGTTTTATGTCGGCGTCGTCGATCCCGGTGATCACCGCTTCGTTCGCCTCGCGGATCCGCTCCATGATCTCCTGGCCCATGTCTCAACCTCCCACGCGCTGCGCAAGTACCGGCCGGGGATCCACGGCCGCCTGCTCGAATCCCAACTCCTCCCCCGGGGCCCCCAGGGCGAACGCCAGAAGCTGGGTGAAGTAGAGGATCGGAATCACGTGACGTGTGACGGGTAACGCGTGACGGGTTGAGCTTTTATCACCCGTTACGTGTGACGCGTCACCCGGCACGGAGAGTTGGTGGTGTTCCAGGTTGTAGGTGCAGAGGGGGCAACTCGTTACGATGAGGTCCGCGCCCCGCCGCGCCGCGGCCCCCACGATCTCCAGAACCCGCTCCCGGGCGATCTCGGGGTTCGCCACCGTCTGGTACGCCCCACAGCACTCCACCTTGTGAGGAGAGTCCACCGCCTCCGCCCCCAGATACTCAAACAGGAGCTCCATCGTCTCCGGCCGATCCGGGTCGTCGATCCCCACCTCCCGGGGCCGAAGCAGCATGCACCCGTAATAGGGGGCCACCTTGAGGCCGTACAGGGGCCGCTCCACCCTGGCCTCGATCTCCTCGTAGCCGATCTCGTCCCGCAAAAGCTGCAAAAGATGCAGGACCTCCACCCCGCCGGCGTAGTCGGGCTCCTCGTCCATGAAGGCGTTTATGCGCTGGAGCCTCTCGGGGTCAGTGGAGACGAACCGGGCTGAGCGCCGCAGGGTGTTGTAGCACATGGCACAGAGGGTAACCAACCTTCGCTCCCCGAGCTCCTGGACCCGGATGAAGTTCCGCACGGGAGCCACGTGGCGCATAAGGTCGTCGGAGGAGAGGGAGTAGACCGTGCCACAGCAGTTCCAGCGGGGGAGCTCCGCGAGTTCATACCCCAGGCGCTCCATGGCCGCCTGGGCCGCCCGCTCGAACCCCCGCGCCTGATCTTTGAGGGCACAACCCGGAAAATACGGTAACGCGTGACGCGTAACGCGTGATGGGGATTTATCGGCTGCGTGACGCGCGACGTGTGACGCGCGGGGAGCGATGAACGCTTTGGCTTCATTGGACAAGGTTTTCACCTCCCTCCCCTCTCTTTCGCAGGCTTTTGATCAAGCCGATCAGCATCCTGCGCAACCTATTGATGGTGTCTTCCAGCGAAGATGTATCACAACCGAATATCTCCTTCGCCAGTATCAGTTGGGTCTCGAGCTCGGCCAAGGAACCAAGCGAAACGTATAAGAACTGGACGAACTCCCTGAGGGAGTCACGGGCCGCCCCCTCAGCTATATTGCTTGGCACCGAAATGGCCGCTCGACGCATTTGCGCCACGAGGCCATAGGTTTCCTCTCGCGGCAGCGTCGCGCTCAACCGGTAAACCCCTTTCACCAACTGCATCGCTTCCTTCCACACATCGAGATCCTTATGGCTCCTCATCCTCTACCCGTCACGCGTCACCCGTTACGCGTCACGGAGTTAATTTCCGTGTGGCTCCGACCAGGGCGATTTGGGGGACGCCCGGCGGGATCTCCCGCCACGTGAGACCCGTCTCCCCTTTGCGCAAGATGAGGAGCCTCAACGCCTCCATCACCTTGGCGATGTCCACCCCCTTGGGGCAGCGGACCTCGCACGCGAGGCACGAGGCACACACCCACGGGGACCGAGACGAGAGCACCCGCTCGTCCCCGAGCTGCAAAAGCCGCAGCACCTCGGCGGGGAGGAGGTCCATCCCCGAGGTGAACGGGCACCCCGCGGAGCACTTCCCGCACTGATAACAGGCGAACACGTCCTCCCCAGAAAGCTCCTCCACCCGACGCACGAAGTCCGGTTCCCCCGACGAGATCCGTAACGTGTGACGGGTGACGCGTGACGGGTAATCTGTGGCACCTATTCCCACGTCACGCGTAACGCGTAACGCGTCGCCGCCTATTCGTTCAGCCATCGTTTCACCTCCGCCAATGCCCGGGGAAGCGCCGCTTCCACATCCGGGGAAAGTCCCTCCCCGAAGGGGGGATCCGGGGGCACCCCGATGGCCAGGACTTCCACCTCCGGCACCTCCTCCCCCATCGCGGCCAATGCCTCCAGGGCCGCCCTGAGACCCACCCCATGGAGGTAACCCACCCGGGCCGGAAGCTCCTTCAGCGGGAATCGCCTCACCTCGCCCACCGGGAGCCAGGGCGCCGCGTCCACCACCAACACCTTCCCGTAGCCCACCATCGCCTCCGCCAGCCGCAGCCCATCGTGGACCCCTTCGATGAGGTCAATTTCGTGACGCGCGACGGGTGACGCGTGACGGGTTTCCTTTCCCTCTCCCATTACCTTCAATAGGCGGAGCAGGGCGGGGCCCACCCCGTCGTCTCCCCGATAGGGGTTCCCCAGGGCCACCACCGCCCTAGCGCATGATGCGTTTCTTAAGCTTCCCATCGCTCCCATAGATCTCCACCGAAAGGGGCATCTCCCCCGGGAGGAAGTGGGTGGCGCACGCCAAACAGGGGTCGTAGGCCCGGAACGCCATCTCCACTCGGTTGAGGAGCGTCTCGTCCCACACCCCGTCCTCCGCCAGGTGCTTGGCCATGGCCTTCACCGAGAGGCCGATCCCGGCGGCGTTGTGGGTGGTGGCCACGATCATGTTCGCGTAGGTGACGATCCCGTCGGTGTCGAGCACGTAGTGGTGGAAGAGGGTCCCCCGGGCGGCCTCGATCACCCCCACACCCTCCCCGGGCTCTCCCAACTTCCCCCGGACATCCTCCCCGGTGAGGGCGGGCTCCCGGGAGAGGGCCATGACCGCTTCCGCCGCCTGCACCAGCTCCACCAGCCGCGCCCAGTGGTAGGCGAACGTGGAATGCACCGGCTTTCCCTCGAAGAAGTCCAGGTACCGCTCGTATTCTTCCTGAGCCATGGGGGTGGCCATGCGCTCGGCCACGTTCAGCCGCGCCAGGGGACCCACCCGGTAGATCCCCGAATTCGGCCCGGGCTCAAGCCCCATCCATCCGAACTCCTTGAGATAGGGAAACTTCACGTAGGTCCACGTCTCCACGTGTTCGTCCAGAAGCTCCAGGGCATCGGCCGCCGAGCCGTGGTAGATCTCCTTCCCCTCGGCGGAAACGATCCGCAGGGCCCCGTCGTAGAAGTTGGGGGCCATCTCTTCGTCCACGAGGCCCATGTAGTGGGTGGGGAAGTTGAGCTCCTCTGCCAGGAGGAAGCCCTGGAACGAGGGATCGGGCAGGATCTTCTCGTGGAAAAGCTCCACGAGATCCTGAGCGAGCTCCACCATAGCTTTCGCCTTTTCCTCCACCGCGGCGCGATCCTCCTCCGAGAGGGGCTTGGCCACGCCCCCGGGCAGGGCGAACACGGGGTGGATCGCCTTCCCCCCGATCATCTCCAATATCTTTTGCGCCCCCGCTCGGACCCGCACCACCTTCTTCCCGAACTCGGGATACGCCTCCAGCACCCCGAGGATATTGCGCTTCGCCTTCTCGGCGTCGGCCCCCAAAAGGAGGTCCGGACCTCCCAAGAAAATCAGGTGCAAGAGGTGATCGGAGAAGATGTAGACGTTGTAGAAGAGCTCCCGCTGGATCCGGGCCGGCCCGGGGACCTCTGCGCCGTAGCAGGCGTCCAGACACTTGGCCGAGGCGAGATGATGGGCTTCGGGGCAGACCCCACAGATCCTCTCCGTGATCTGGGGCATCTCCTCGCCCCTCCTCCCGCGGCAGAAGAGCTCGAACCCTTTGAGCTCCGGGATCTGGAGGTATGCATCCTTGAGCTTCCCGTCATCGTCCAGGATGAGGAGGATCCTCCCGTGCCCCTCGAGCCTCGTTATGGGATCGATAAAGAGCTTCTTCATCTCTTCCTCCGGAACCTCCCGAAGGAGTACATGTAGAAGGTCCCCAGGGGATCGGCCAGGGCCTCCAGGACCCCGTCCTCCTTGGGGAAGTACTCCTCCCCCTCGTCCTCGAACCGCACCAGCGACGCCAACGCCGAGAGCATCGCCGTCCCCGGGTCGCCGGCCTCGGGGGTGGGGCCGAGGCATCCGGTGCAGGGCATCCCTGCCGCGGGACAGAGGGCGTTACAGCCGCCCCGGGTGACCGGCCCCATACAGATGAGCCCCTGCTCCAAAAGACAGGTCTCGGGGTCGGGGAGGACTTCGTGGGGCCGCACGATCCGCTCGATGCGGCGGTCGTCGTGCCGCACCCTTTGACATTCCTCACACAGTGCCTTCACGTTGGCGAAGACGTGGGGCGGCTCGGGCATCTCCCCCCCGAGGAGGGCCCCGAAGAACCGAGAGATGAGGGGCGCGGGCGGGGGACAACCGGGGACCACGTAGTCCACCCGCACCACATCTTCCAGGGGGACCGCCGCATCCAGGAGGTCGGGGAGGGCCGCCTCCCCGTTCGCCCCCGGAGGGGGCCCCGGCCGGAAACCCTTCCCGAACACCTCGCGGAAGATCTCCTCCTTGCCCCAGCGGTCCGCCAGCGACGGCACCCCGCCGAGGTGCGCGCAGGCCCCATACGCCACGATGTATTTGGACTTGGCGCGGAGCAGCTTCGCCATCTCGGCGTTCTCTTCGGTGCGGATGACCCCGTTTATAAGGGCGACATCGATGGAGCCGGGGGGAAGGGCCTCGAGGTCGGAGCGCTTGGCGTCCACCAGCGCCGGCCAGAAGACGATCTCCACCCGGGAGAGCACTTCCACGATGGCCTCCCCCACCTCCAGGAACGAGACGTCACACCCCCCGCAGCTCCCAGTCCAGTAAACGGCGAGCTTAGGCTTTGCGTCGCGACGCGGGACGGGCGACGAGTGACGCGTTTCCGTGAGGGATGTGGGCGAGCTCATGTCTCCCTCCATATCCTTACCGCCACCCGGCCGTACGTTTCTTCCACCGTTCATTTTCATCGCTCGATTTGAACCTGCCCGTCACGCGTTACGCGTAACGCGTCACCCCCGGCCACGATGGGGCCGAGTTCCTTGAGCTCCCGCACGAACTCCGTGACCACCTGGGCGAACCGTTGACCCTCAGTGGCCGAAATCCACTCCAACCGCAGCCTCTCGGGCTCGATCCCCAGCTGCGGAAGGAGCTTCTTCAGGAGCACCACCCGGCGCCGGGTCTTGTAGTTGCCGGAGACGTAGTGGCAATCGCCGGGATGACACCCCCCGATGAACACCCCGTCCGCTCCCCGCTCGAACGCTTCGAGCACCCACTGGGGATCCACCCGGCCGGAACAGGGGACCCGGATGGGGATGATATTCGGGGGATACTTCAGGCGGCTGGTGCCGGCGAGATCGGCGCCGGCATAGGAACACCACCGGCAGAGGAACGCCACGATCCGGGGCTCGAACCCGTTTACGCTAGCCACCCTTCACCTCCACCGCCTCACGCGCGCCCTCAAGCTCCGCCAGGGCCGCCTCCACCATCCTCTCCACCTGGGCGTCGTCCAGGTTCCGCAGGGATAGGGCCCCGCTGGGACAAGCCGCGACACATGTCCCACATCCCTCACAGAGGAGCTCGTTAACCTGGGCCACCTCCTCCACCGTGATGGCCCCATAGGGACAGAGGGGCGCACATACCCGGCACCCGGAACAGAGCTCCTCGTCTACCTCCGCCACCTCGGGGGAATGGGTGAGGACGGGGGCGGAGAGGAGGGAGATGGCCTTGGCCGCGGCCCCGGATCCCTGGGTCACCGCCTGGGGGATGTCCTTGGGCCCCTGGGCCGCCCCGGCGATGAAGATCCCGCCCGCCAGGGTCTCCAAGGGCCGGAGCTTGGGGTGCGCTTCCTTCAGGAACCCGTTCTCGTCCAAACAAGAGAGCCTGAGCGTCCGGGCGAGCTCCTCCACCCCCTCGGGGGGCACCACCGCCATGGCCAACACCACCAGATCCGCCTCCACCTCCACCCGCTGGCCCGAGAGGGTGTCCACGCCCCACACGATGAGTTTGTCCCCCTCCCGGAAGACCTTGGCCACCTTCCCGCGGATGTAGAGGACCCGGTCCTCCTCCATCACCCGGTGGATGAACTCCTCGTACCCCTTCCCCGGGGCACGGATGTCGATGTAGAACACGATGGCCCGGCCGTCGGGGACGGCGTGCTTGTAAAGGAGGGCGTGTTTGGCGGTGTACATGCAGCAGATGGCTGAGCAGTAGGGCTTGTGGAGCTCGGGATCCCGGGAGCCCGCACACTTTATGAACACCACGGTCTTGGGGACCTTGCCGTCTGAGGGGCGACGGATCTCCCCTCTGGTGGGGCCGGTGGCCGAGAGCAGCCGCTCGAACTGGAGGGGATCGATCACGTCCGGATCCTCGGGGGAGTACTCGGGCAGGGCTTTGGTCTCGTAGAGGTCGTAGCCGGTGGCGAGGATGATTGCCCCTACCTCCTCCTCGATGACCTCCTCGGACATATCGAAGTCGATGGCCCCGGGCTCGCAGACCTCAGCGCACTTGCCGCAGATCAAGGGCTTTATCCCCAAGCAGGTCTCCTCGTCCAGGGTGTAGGTGGAGGGGACGGCCTGGGGGAAGGGGATGTAGATCGCCCCCCGCTCCAAGAGCCCCCGATCGAACTCGTTGGGGACCCGAACTGGGCATACCTTTTCGCACTCGCCGCAGAGGTTGCAGAGGTCGGGATCCACATACGCGGGCCGCTTGCGGATCCGCACCCGGTAGTTCCCGATGAACCCCGAGATCTCCTCCACCTCGGCGTTCACCAACAGCCTGATGTTGGGGTGGCGCTCCACTTCTACCATCTTGGGGGTGAGGATGCACTGGGAGCAGTCCAAAGTGGGGAAGGTCTCGGAGAGCTGGGCCATGTGCCCGCCGATGGTGGGGCTTCTCTCCGCCAATATCACCTCGTAGCCGGCTTCCGCCACGTCCAGGGCTGCCTGGATCCCCGCGATTCCCCCGCCCACCACCAAACACTTGTCCGCGTGGGAGACCTCCACCGGCTCCAGGGGCATGTTCCCCTTGACCTTCTCCACCATGGTCCGGGTGATCCGGACCGCCTTTTCGGTGGCCTCCAGCCCGGGGTTGTGGACCCAGGAGCAGTGCTCCCGGATGTTGGCGCACTCAACCAAGTACGGATTGAGGCCGGCCTCTTCGGCAGCCCGGCGGAAGGTGGTCTCGTGCATGGAGGGGGAACAGGCGGCCACCACCACCCCGCTCAAACGATGCTCGCGGATGGCACGCTTTATCAGGTCCTGTCCGGGATCGGAACACATGTACTCGTAGTCGGTGGCGTACACCACCCCGGGGTAGCGGGAGAGCTCTTCCGCCACGCGTTTGACATCCACAACGCCCGCGATGTTGTGGCCACAGTGACAGACGAAGACCCCGATCCTTTGGCCGCGACGCGTGACGCGTGACGGGTGACGGGTGGACAGATTTCGCGCGTCACTTCGTTTTGACATGCAGGACCTCCTCCACGTACCGCACTCCCTCCTCGAACGCCCGGCGGTTGAGGTCCACGGTATGGGGCGGGACCGATTCCAGAACCGCTTGGCGCATCCCCTCCACCGAGACTTTGTCCCACACCGCGGCCAAGGCCCCCAGCATCACCACGTTGGCCACGATCCGCCGCCCCAGCCGCTCGGCGATCCGCGTGGCGGGAACGGGGATCACCCGCACGTCATCCCGCTCCTCGTATTCCACGAGGTCGGGATCGACGAGGAGGATCCCCCCTTTGCGGATGTCATGTCCGAACTTCTCGTAGGCTTCCTGGGACATAATCACCGCCACCTCGGGCCTCTCCACCCGGGGATAGGTGGCGGGGGAGGAGGAGATGACCACTTCAGCGGAACAGGCCCCACCGCGGGCCTCGGGGCCGTAGGATTGGATCAGAACGGCGTGACGCCCGTCGTGGATCACCGCCGCCCGACCCGTGATTCGTCCGGCGGAGATGATCCCCTGCCCTCCGAATCCAGCAAAACGAACCTCACCCCGCAAGGGATATCACCATTGGCACTTTATCCCTTGCGGGGTGAGGCCTAAATGTCCCCTATCAGATCAGTGGCTGACCCTCGTCATATAACCGCCATTTCGGTCTCAGGATCGAAGAGGTGCATGCGCTCCATCATGGCAATGAAGGTGGACTCCTCACCAACGCTCACCGGCACCCGGGGGTCCAGCTTGGCGATGATTTCTTGGCCGGAGCAATCGGCGTAGACGATGAGTTCGTCCCCCAACGCTTCCCGTACCTTCACCCGGGCGGTGAAGGAAGTCTCCGGCGCGGGCTCCCGCACCATCTCTGGGGTGCGGAGATCCTCGGGGCGGATGCCGAACACCACGTCCTTTCCGAGGTAAGAACGCACCTGATCGGTTACCTTGTCCGCGGGGATGAGGAGCTTGAACCCGGGACCCTCCACGTAGACCTTCCCGTCCGACTCCGTGAGCCGGGCGCGCAGGAAGTTCATGGGCGGGGAACCGATGAACCCGGCCACAAACATGTTCGCCGGCTGATCGTAGATGGTCTGGGGGTCGGCATATTGCTGGATCACCCCGTCCTTCATCACCGCGATCCGGTAGCCCAAGGTCATGGCCTCCACCTGGTCGTGGGTGACGTAGATGGAAGTGGTCTTCAAGCGCTGGTGGAGCTCGGCGAGCTCAGCCCTCATTCGCACGCGGAGCTTCGCGTCCAGGTTGGAGAGGGGCTCATCGAACAGGAAGACCTTGGGGTTGCGCACGATGGCGCGGCCCAGGGCCACCCGCTGGCGCTGACCGCCGGAGAGTTCCCGGGGCTTGGCCCGGAGTTTGTCCTCGATCCCCAGCATCTTGGCCACTTCGCGCACCCGGCGGTCGATCTCCTTTTTGGGAACCTTTCGGAGCTTCAGCCCGAAGGCCATGTTGTTGTAGACGTCCATGTGGGGATAGAGGGCGTAGTTTTGGAAGACCATGGCGATGTCCCGGTCCTTTGGGGGAACGTCGTTCACAAGCTTCCCGCCGATGTAAATTTCCCCCTTCGTGACTTCTTCCAACCCCGCGATCATGCGCAAGGTCGTGGTCTTCCCGCAGCCGGAGGGCCCCACCAACACCACGAACTCCCCGTCTTTGACCTCCAAGCTGATGTTATTTACGGCCACGAAGTCCCCGAACTTCTTGGTCACCTCTTTGAGGAGTACCTCTGCCAAAGCCCATCACCCCCGTTTCATCGTTTGGGCCGAAAGCCCAAAGCCTGGGAAACCTCCCGGGCGGCTTCGAGCACGGCCTCAGCCAATTTCCTTTTGTTCCTGGCCTTGGCTTTGGGCACCGAGATGGCCAAGGCGGCCACCACCTCTCCGCGGAAGTCCCGCACCGGGGCAGCCACCGTCAGGACATGTCCCTGGAACTCCTCCGCCACCACCGCGAACCCTTGGGCTCGAATCCCGTCGAGCTCTTCGGTAATGTCCTCCGGCGCTTCCTCCAGGGCCGTGGGGTTCAGGGAGTCCACGAAGGCCAGGAACACCCTTCCTGCGGCGGTGAGGTGCAGGGGGGCACGTTGTCCGATGAGGTGAGCACGAATCATGGGGGAACTGGTTTCCTCCTCGATAAAGATCACCTCCTCGTCCCCAAGGACCGAAAGCGTCGCGCTCCCTCCGTGCTCCTTCACCAACCGCCGCAAGACCGGTCGCGCCTGTTCCCGGATATCCAATCCCGACAAGATGTAGCCCGCCTGCACGAGAATTTTAAGGCCGAGGCGGTATTTTTTCGTGTCCGGATGGCGATCCAAGTATCCGTTCCGCCAAAGGGTGTACACGATGGGGTAGATACTCCCCGGCCTCAACCCGAGCCCCCGCGCCAGATCCGAAAGGGAGAGTTCACGCCGCTCGTTATCGAAGAGGTCCAGGATCTTTAGGGCCTTTGCAAGAGAGGTATTAACGTATCTTTCTCGCGACATCTCGACCTCCGTTCGTTATCTTCATAACTAAAACGTTTGTAGCCCTTAGCGTTGTCCTTGTCAACCGCAAGGCAGACGAGAGGCTCATGTGTGTCTTCCATCCCCTCCTTCCCGCAGGTAGTTCCACGCAAACGCGCCCAATATCCCCGCGAAGATTCCTAAAACTCCCGCCACGGCGATGTTCATCCCCCGGTGTGGGCCCACCGGCTCGCTTGATCCGTTCGGACCCCGCACCACTCGGAGCACGGACCCCTTGTCCCGCAGTTCCCGTAGGAGGGCCTCTTCCTCCCGTAACGAGAGGAGCTCCGCCTTGGCATCCACGTACCGCCCGCTGAGCTGGTCGAAGTATAGGATCCCCAGCCGGTCTACCCCGTCGATCAGGATCTCCACCGGGCGTAGCCGGCTGAAGAGGAGATCCACCTCCTTCTCCGCCAACGCCCCCTCCAGCGTGCGCCACTCCAGCCCCACCTCCACCTGCAACAGCGAGGGGTCCCCCTTGATCGCCTCGATCTTCGCCCGGATCTCCTCCCGCTGTCTCAGGGCCTCCCGGTAGGCCTTGTCAGCGAAGCCCTGCCACTCAGCGATCTGTGCCTCGAGCGTCTTCACGCGCAGGGCGATCTCGGTGAGACGCAGATCTATTGCGTCCGCCAGATCTCGGGCGTAGGCCTCCCGCAGGCCCTCGACCACCGCATCGAGCATGCCCACCAGGTCCGCGGGGGGAGCGGGTCCCTCCAGGGTCACGGAGACCAGCTCTTTCTCAACTTGAAATTTCGCGTGCTCCACAAACCACTGTGCCCTATCGTCACTCCCCAATTTCTCGGTAAGCAGGCGTTCGTCCTTCGCCCGTTCCGTGATCTCCTGCGGGGTGGGAACGGAAAATGATCCCGGAAGCCGGGGGAGCTGCTCTACGGTCAGGACGAGGGAGGCGCTGTAGATATCCGGGGAACGGAACGACACGAACGCCGCGGCGCCAACGGCCACCGCCACGGTAGCCAAGATGATCCACCTTCCACGCCAGATAACCCTGATGTAGTCCCGGAGATCAACCTCGTAGTAATCTAATTCTTCTCGTCGCGGATGATCCGGCGGAGCTCCTCCAGGCGCTCCCTTATTCGCTTCTCCCATCCGGCCTCCTTGGGATGATAGTACTCCTTGCCCGAAAGGGATAGGGGAAGCGACTCCATCGGCGCCACCCCCTCCACATAATCGTGAGCATACCGATAGCCTTCGCCGTAGCCAAGTGCCCTCATGGTCTTGGTCACAGGATTTCGCAAATGCAGCGGAACCGGCTCGTTTACGGTGCGCTGCACATCGGCTTTGGCCTCCTCGAACGCCGTGTAGATGGCGTTGGACTTAGGGACCAGGGCGAGGTACGCCGCCGCCTCGGCCAGGGCCAGATCCGCCTCGGGCATCCCCACGTATTCCACCGCCTGGGCCGCCGCCACCGCCACCCGCAACGCGTTAGGATCGGCGAGCCCCACGTCCTCAGTAGCGATGCGAATGAGGCGGCGGGCGATGTAGCGCGGATCCTCTCCGGATTCCAACATCCGCGCGAGCCAATAAAGCGCCGCGTCCACATCGGAGTTCCTGATGGATTTGTGTAAGGCAGATATCAGGTTGTAGTGCTCCTCGCCGGCCCGATCGTAGCGGGGGGCCTTCCGGGCCAATGCCCGCTCCACCGCCTGCAGGGAGATCTCCCCTTCCCCGTAGGCTAAGACCACCGTCTCCAGGGCTGAAAGGAGGCGCCTTGCGTCCCCATCGGCATAACGCACTAGAAAATCCTCCGCCTCCGGGGCGAGGGAAACCCTCCCCCCGTATCCCCTCTCGTCGGCCAGGGCCCGCCGCAAAAGGACCCTCAGGTCTTCCTCCGATAGGGGTTCGAACACAAAAAGCTGTGCCCGCGAAAGGAGGGCCGACCTAAGGACAAACGAGGGGTTCTCGGTGGTGGCCCCAATGAAATAAACGGAACCTTCCTCAAGATAGGGGAGGAGCACGTCCTGTTGCGCGCGGTTGAACCGGTGGATCTCGTCCAGGAAGAGGAGATCCCGCTTCCCCGTCTGGTGCCAGAGCTCCCGGGAACCCTCGAGGGCCTTCTTCACCTCGGCGGTCCCCACCAAGGACGCCGAGAGCCAAATGAACTTCGCCCCTACCCGCTGGGCGATGATCTTCCCCACGGTCGTTTTACCAGTGCCCGGCGGGCCCCAGAAGATTAGGGCGTGGAAGTTCCCTTTCTCTATCAGCGCCCGCAGGGGGCCATTGGGCCCCAAAAGGTGCCTCTGCCCCACGACCTCGTCCAAGTCCCTGGGCCTGAGGCGCTCCGCCAGCGGACTTTCCCCTTGCCACAACCCGGACATCCCAAATGATTTTAACGAAATCAAAGGGGCAGATCGGACAGGACCCTGCGAGAAGGTCCCTGAGCCCGGGAAAACCCTAAGCCACTTTGGCCAAAATCTCGTCGGGGATGTCGAAGTTCGCCACCACTTCCTGCACGTCCTCTTGCTCGTCCAGGGCGTCTAGGAGCTTCAGGAGTTGCTCAGCCTCCTTCCCCTCCACCCGGACGGTGGTCTTGGGGACCATCACAAGCTCTGCCTGGGCGATGGGTATTCCCCGCGCCTTGAGGCCATCCCGTACAGCGGCGAGGTCAGCCGGTTGGGTGTAGAAGACGATGGATCCCTCGTCTTCCTCGAAGTCCTCGGCGCCGAGCTCGATGCCGGCCATGATCAGTTCCTCTTTGTCCATGCCTTCAGGTATTTCGTCCACCCGGATCTTTCCCTTTCGTTCGAACTGCCACGCGACACACCCCTCCGTGCCCAGAGAACCCCCGTGGGTCTCGAAGATGTGGCGTACCGCCGAGGCGGTGCGGTTACGGTTGTCGGTCACGGCCCGGAGCCAGATTGCCACTCCTCCCGGGCCATATCCCTCGTAGGTTACCTCCTCGTACCGCTCGCCCCCGAGCTCCCCAGTGGCCCGCTTTATCGCCCGCTCGATGTTTTCTTTGGGCATATTGGCCGCCTTGGCACGCTCGATGGCCGCAGCGAGCCTGGGGTTGGAATCCGGGTTGGGATCATCGCGGGCGGCCACGATTATCTCCCGGGAAAGGCGGGAAAAGAGGGCGGAGCGCTTCTTGTCCTGTCGCTCCTTGCGGTATTTGATGTTCGCCCATTTGGAATGTCCTGCCATAGCGGAAAAATGATATTGACACTGCGGCATTCGGGCAACTCCCCCACCTCTTCCCCCTTCGGCTATACTCCCTTCCGCAATGGAGTCTTCCAGTGTAAAAAAGCTGGCGGAATACCTCCGTTCCGCCCGCAACGGGTGGGCGTTTACTGGGGCGGGCGTGAGCACCCCATCGGGGATCCCGGACTTCCGTGGCCCGAATGGCCTCTGGAAGAAGTACGATCCGGAAAAGGTCTCCACCATCGAGGCGTTCAGGGAACGGCCCGAGGAGTTCTTCTCCTTTTGGATACAGCGGTTCGAGCTCATGAAACGGGCGGAGCCGAACCCGGTACACAGGGTGCTCGCGCACTTGGAGGCCCGGGGGTACCTGCGGGGGGTAGTCACCCAAAACATCGACGGGCTCCACCGGAAGGCAGGTTCGAAGGCGGTTCTCGAGATCCACGGGAACGCTTGGACCGGGACCTGCACCGGCTGCGGGGAAAGATATCCGCTTGAGTGGATGGCGGAGCGGGTGCGGGCGGAGGGCGTGGCCCGCTGTGGTTGTGGCGCCCTGGTGAAGCCCGATGTGGTGCTCTTCGGGGAGCAGCTTACCCCCGACTTCGAGCGGGCATGGGCGGAGGTCTCACGGTGCGACGTTCTCTGGGTTTTGGGAAGCTCCCTCCAGGTGTGGCCCGCGGCGGAGCTCGTGCCTCTTGCGGCGAGAAACGGGGCGGCCGTGGTCATCACCAACCGGGACCCCACCCCCTATGACGAGCTCGCCGCTTTGGTCATCCGGGAGGACCTAGCGGCGCTGGCCGTGGCGGTGGCCCGGGAACTGGGGCTGGAGGAGGTGGAAGGATGATAGAGGTCGAGGTGGGAGAAATTCTGCGGAAGAGGGGCCTCACACTGGCGGTGGCGGAGTCCTGTACCGGGGGGCTCCTCTCCTCCCTCATCACCGATGTCCCCGGCTCCTCCGATTACTTCCGGGGCGGGGTGGTCGCCTACAGCAACGAGGTGAAGGAGCGGGTCCTCGGGGTCCCCCGAAAGATCCTGGAGACCGTGGGCGCGGTTTCCCCGGAGTGTGCTCGGGCCATGGCAGAAGGGGTGCGGAGGCTTACGAACGCGGACCTCGCCCTCGCCACTACAGGCATCGCCGGCCCCACCGGAGGAACCCCCACCAAGCCCGTGGGGCTCGTTTACATCGCCCTGGCCCATCCGAGCGGGGTCGAGGTCCGGGAGCACCGCTTCGCCGGGGCCCGGCGGGGAAACAAACACTCGGCCGCCCACGGGGCCTTGGAACTTCTCCTCGATTTCTTGAAGCACTAAAGGAATCGGTAACACCAAGGACTTTTATGTTTTGTGCTTAAAGATTTGCATTAGTTGCTTCGTGTCCACTTGACAAAGTTACCTCCTTTACGGTATTAAATAAGTGCCGCGTTTTATACATCCTTTCCCGTTTTCTGCACGTGTTTGCGTTCTCAATACGAAGGGAACGCTTCAGGTGAACCCGCCTGGTGCGGCGTTCGCAAGGGAGAGTAGGACGCGGGAGGCGACGGTGACAATGGGGACGAAAACGGCGGTGATCCTGGCCGCTGGCCAGGGGCGGCGTATGGGGGGCGTGGGCCCCAAGGCTCTCTTGCGCGTGGCGGGCCGGGAGATCCTCTACCGTACCCTCTCCTCCTTGCGCGACGCGGGAATAGAAAAGTTCGTCTTGGTGGTGCACCCCCAATACATCCCCGAGTTTCGAGGTTTCCTTGAAAATCATGGCTTCCACGCCCGTTTGATTCCCAACCCCGCGCCTGAACGCGGCAACGGCTACTCGCTGCACCTCGCCCGGGAGGCGGTACGAGGGCCGTTTGTGCTCGTGATGGGGGACCACATCTACGGGGATGGGTTCGTAGAGGAGGCGGTGCGCGGTCGGGGCCTCGTGGTGGACCCTGCTCCCCGGTACGTGGATCGGGCCGAAGCCACCGGAGTAAGGATCGAAGGAGGGCGGGTCATCGCCATCGGGAAGGACATTCCCAACCCCGACGCTTACGATACCGGGTTCTTCGTACTCGACCCCACAATCTTCGCGGTTACCGCGGCCCTAGCGCAAACGAAAACTTCCTTTGAGCTTTCCGAGGTAATGGCCCAGGCCAAACCACCGGTCCATACCGTCTCGGGGAAGCTCTGGATGGACGTAGACACCCCGGCGGATCTCAAGCGGGCTCGAGCCATCCTGGTATCCCATGCTATAAAGGGCACCGGGGATGGGATTATCTCCCGTCTGATAAACCGCCGGGTGTCCACCCGTATCTCCCGCCTCTTAGTGGACCGGGTGACCCCTTGGCAGGCCACCTGGGCCACCTTCGGGGTGGGACTCCTTTCGGCGGGGTTAAACCTCCTTAACCCCGCCGCCGCGGCGGTCCTGTACCAGGTGAGTTCCGTCCTGGACGGGGTGGACGGGGAGATCGCCCGGGCTTCCATGCGCACAAGCCCCCTAGGCGCTTGGGTGGATTCGGTGCTGGATAGGTACGTAGATCTGGGCTACCTCCTTTCCCTGGCCGCGGTGGCCCGGTTTCCCACTTCCTTCTGGCCCGTGGTAGCGTTGGGGCTTCTCGGGAGCGTGCTCGTGAGCTACTCCACCGAACGGTTCCGGGGCGCGTTCGGGGAGGACATGTACCGGGCCGTGCCCCTCTTGCGGTTTCTCCCCGGGAAACGTGACGAACGGATCCTCCTCACAATGGTGCTCGTGCTCTTGGGCTTCGTGCAGGAGCTTTTCTGGGTGCTCGCGGTCCTCACCCACCTCCGGGTGTTCCTGACCCTTTTCCTCGGTTGTCGCCGGAAAACGGCGTGAAAGGAGGTGATATCGGTGCTCAGGCGGCCGGAATTCTTGGCTATAGGTCACGTGTGCTATGATCGCCGCGACGAAGGGTACGTGGTCGGGGGGGCTGCAGCGTATTCGGCACTCCTTGCCAAGAACTTGGGGTACCGGGCCGCGGTCCTCACCAGCGCGGCGGAGGATTTCCCCTTCGAGAGCGTCCTTCCCGGGGTGGCGGTCAAGGTCACTCCGAGTCCCCGAAACACCGTGTTCGTCAACCGTCGCCGTGGTCCGCGCCGCATCCAGTTCGTGGAGTCGCGGGCGGAAAAAATTGATCTAAGGCTTCTCCCTGCCCGGTGGAGGCGGCCGAAGATCGCCTATTTGTGCCCCATTATCGGGGAATTCAACGCTGCAGAAGCCCTAGATATTTTGGAAGCGGATCTCGTGGGGATCGCCCCCCAGGGATGGTTACGCCGGGTCAACCCCAAGGGGCTGGTGGTGCGGGAGCAATGGGGTGAGCTAGAGGAAGTGGCTTCTCGGGCGGACTTCATCGTCGCCAGCCACGAGGAACTGGACCGTCAGGAGGTGAAGCGTTACGCCGCCCTGGCCCGGATCTTCCTCCTCACCCGGGGAAAGGAAGGGGTGGACCTTTATCTCGAGGGAAGCTTTTGGGGACGGATCCCGGCGATCCCCGCAAAAGAGGTGGACGAGACGGGGGCCGGGGACGTATTCGGGGCCGCCTTCGCGGTGTGCTACTTTGAAACCGGGGATCCGGTGAAAGCTGCCCGGTTCGCCGCCGCGGCCGGTTCACTGGCGGTGGAGGGAACCGGGCTTTCGGGCGTCCCCGAATCCCGGGAAGAGGTGTCGGCCCGCCTCTTCAGCCGCTGGGAGGAGTCGGTGCTCGGGGGCCTCGCGGAGGAGCGAGTTGACAATTCACAGAAACTGGAATAGTTTTCTTCCGGTGATAGGATGTCACAGGATCCGCTGGAGCAATTTGAGAAATACCTCCGCCACCACGGCAGGAACGTCACCGAAACCAGACGCAAAATCCTCCGCGCGGTCTTAGCCCAAAAGGGCCACTTCGACGCCACCGATGTGTGGGAAAGCTTGCGTCGGGAACGAGTTTCCATTGCCACCGTTTATAGGACCCTCGAGCTATTGGAGGAGGCGGGCTTCATCCGGAAGGTCCGCTTGGGCAAAGCCCACGCTCACTACGAGAGGGTCCTCGCCCGGGAGGATCACGGCCATTTCGTCTGCCGGAGTTGTGGTCGGGTTATAGAGTTCGATCTCGGGCGAATTCGGGCTTCCCTGGAGCGGGCTGCGGAAAAAGAGGGGTTCCACTTGGAGAAGGTCCACGTACAGGGTGCAGGGCTCTGCAAGGAATGTAGCGGTACCGGCTAGCCCCCTCCCAGGGGCGGCATGATCCCTACGACGTCCCCTTCTTGGATTCGGGTACTCTTTTCCGCCACCCGGTTGTTCACGCTTAGGATCATATACTTTTGGAATTGCCTGAGCTGCGGGTACCGTCGAAGCACCTCTTCCACCACTTGGGCCAAAGTGGCCCCGTTCGAAAACTCCACCTCGGTCTCGTTGGTCCCCGCCAGGTTCCCGAAAGACGAGAAGAACTTAACCTTGATCTTCATGGCACAATGAAGTTTAAGCCAACCCCCAGATAGAGGAAATACCCCTTGCGTCCCATTTGTAAGCATATCCAAAAGCTTGTCAGATAGCGAAACATAAGGTTAAATTGGGCATGTAAGAACTCAAGAGGGAGGGATGTGATGCGGAGAAACCATGCAAAGCTTTTTACGCCGGGTCCCACCGAGGTGCGGCCGGAGATCCTCCAGGCCATGGCCACCGCGCAGATCCACCACCGGGCCCCTGAATGTGCGGAGCTCTACGCGGAGCTTCAGCCCAAGCTCCAGAAGTTCCTATACACCGAACAAACGGTGTTCCTGTTCACCGCTTCCTCCACCGGGGCCATGGAAGCCGCGGTCCAGAACTGCGTCAAGAAGAAGGTCCTTAACCTGGTAAACGGGGCGTTCTCCAAACGCTGGGCCCAGATCACCGAGGCCTGCGGGGTCCCGAACGAAGTCCTGGAGAACCCTTGGGACGTGGCCTTCAAACCCGAGCAGGTGGATGAAAAGCTCAAAACCGGGGAGTTCGACGCGGTGACGTTGGTGTACAACGAAACTTCCACGGGCCTCATGAACCCCCTGGAGGAGATCGCCGAGGTGGTCAAGCAGTACCCTGACGTCTTCCTCCTCGTGGACGCGGTTTCCTGCATGGGCGGGGTCAAGATCGAGTTCGATCGCCTGGGGCTTGATGTGCTCCTTGCCGGGGTGCAGAAGGCGATCGCCCTCCCTCCGGGCCTCACCATCTGTGCGGTATCCGATCGGGCCCTCAAGCGGGCCGAGGAAGTAAAACCCAAGACCTATTACTTCTCTTTCCCGGTGATGCTCAAGTACCACAAGAAAAACCAGCATCCCACCACCCCCTCCACCGCCCACATGTACGCCCTGAATGCCCAGCTCGACTACATCTTGGAAGAGGAAGGGTTGGAGAGGCGGTTCGCCCGTCACGAGGAGATGGCGCGGATGGTGCAAGCCTGGGCCAAGAAATACTTCGACATCTACCCCGAGGAGGGGTACTGGTCTAAGACCTTGACCTGTGTAAAGAACACCCGGGGGATCTCGGTCAAAGACCTCATCGACCGTCTGGTGAACGACTATAACATGCGCATCGCCAACGGCTACGGGGATTTGAAGGAAAAGACCTTCCGCATTGCCCACATGGGCGATCTTACCCCCGCCGATGTGGCAGGGCTCTTGCACGCCATAAACGAGATTCTCGAACTCGCCTGACCCGTTACGCGTAACGCGTGACGGGATAAGGAGGGGAAATGAAGGTACTGGTGTGTGATCCGCTGGATCTGAAAGCGGTGGAGAGAATCCAGGGGGCAGGGCTCGAGGTGGTGGAGAAGGTGGGAATGTCCCCCGAGGAGCTCGCCGAGGAGCTGAAGAAAGGGTACGAGATCATCATCGTCCGCTCCGCCACTAAAGTGCGCCGCCCCGCCATTGAGGCCGCCCAAGGCTTAAAACTCATCATCCGCGCCGGGGTGGGGCTCGACAATATCGACGTGGACGCCGCAAAAGAGCACGGGATCGAGGTCAAAAATACCCCCAAAGCGAGCTCCATCTCCGTGGCGGAGCTGGCCTTAGCCCACATGCTGGCCCTGGCGCGGTCCCTCCCCCAGGCGACCCAGTCCCTGCGCGAGGGGAAGTGGGAGAAAAAGGCCTTCAAGGGGATCGAGCTTCACGGGAAGACCCTGGGGGTGATCGGAATTGGGCGGATCGGCCGGGAGGTGGCAAAGAGAGCGTTGTGCTTTGGGATGCGGGTCATCGCCTATGACAAGTACATCACCGAGTCCCCCCTCCCTGAGGTGACCATGGTCTCCCTGGAGGAGCTCCTGCGGGAGAGCGACTTCATCACCCTACACATCCCTCCTGACCCCGCGGGGCCGGTGATCGGGAAAGCGGAGATCGAGAAGATGAAGGACGGGGCCTATCTTATCAACTGTGCCCGGGGCGGGGTGGTGGACGAGGAGGCGCTGCTTGAGGCACTGGACTCGGGCAAGCTCGCTGGAGCAGGGTTGGATGTGTTCGCGGAGGAGCCCCCCACGGACGAACGCCTTCTCAAGCATCCCAAAGTAACCCTCACCCCCCACATCGGGGCACAAACAAAAGAGGCCCAGGCCCGGGTGGGGGAAGAGGTGGCGGAGATCGTGATCTCCTTTGCCAAAGGCGGTGACACGTAACGCGTGACGGGTAAAAAGGAGGGAAAAATGGCGGTGATCTACCCATTCCGGGGGATCCGCTACAACCTCGAGGTCGTAGGCGATCTCTCCGCGGTGGTCACGCAGCCCTACGACCGTATCGGCCCCAAGGAGGAAGAGGAATACAAGAAGCGCTCGCCCTACAACATCGTGCGGGTGATCGGGGGCAAGGTCCCCCCCGAAGACGACGCCGAATACCAGCGCCGGGCCGAGACCTTCCGAAAGTGGCTTGCGGAGGGGGTGCTCGTTCAGGATCCCGAGCCGGGGATTTACGCGTACTGGCAGAAGTTCACGTGGGACGGAAAGGAATACGTGCGCAAGGGATTCGTGGCCCTCATAGACCTCAAGGAAAGCGGGGTGAAGGCCCACGAGCGAACACTCAAGGGCCCGAAAGAAGACCGCCTGAAGTTGCTCCGGGCCACCGAGGCCAACTTCGGCCACATTTTCCTCCTCTACCGGGACCCATCGCTTAAAGCCTCCAACGCCATCTCTGATGCAGTCTCCGGAAAAGACCCAGAGATGCGGGCCACCGATGACTTCGGAAACGAACACCTCCTCTGGCAGATCACCGACCCCGCGGTGATCGAGGCCGCCAAGGAAACGCTCCGGCCGCTCCAAGCCTACATCGCCGACGGCCATCACCGCTTCGAGACGGCCAAGATCTTCATGGAGGAGTGCTTCCAGCGGGGCTGGACCCCGGTGCCCCCGGAGAGCTTCACCTCCAGGATGGTGACCCTAGTGAATACCGAAGAGCCGGGGCTCGTGATCCGGCCCATCCACCGCATCGTCCACTCCCTCTCCGACTTCGACTACAGAACATTCCTGAAGGCGCTCGAGGGGGACTTTCAGGTGGAGCAACTAAGGTCGCTGGAGGAGGCCCGGGAAAGGCTCGCCACCGGTTTGGGTAAAGAACACGTGTTCGTGTTCTACTCCGGCGGCAGATTCCACGCCGCGGCCCTCAAAGAGGAGGAAGCCATCGAGCGGCTCGTCCCCGGGGAAAAGCCCCTGGAGTGGAAGCGCCTGGACGTCTCGATCCTCCACGCCGCGGTCTTCGAGAAGCTCCTGGGAATCGACACCGAGGCACTGGTCAAGCAGACGAACGTGGACTACACCCCCTACGCCGAAAAGGTGGTTGAGGCGGTGGATCAGGGGAAGGCCCAACTCGGTGTTCTCCTCAATCCCACCCGGGTGAAGGATGTACTGGCGGTGGCCGACGCAGGCGAACGCATGCCTCAGAAGTCCACGGACTTTTACCCCAAGCTCTTGACGGGGCTTGTAGCGATGAAGATGAAAATAAGGAAAGGTTGAATTGGGAAATACACCGGGGGCGCCCTCAGCGCCCCCGGTTTTTCTACAGGTAGATTTCTATTTCCGCCTCCTGGCGCAGCTTCTCCACGAACTCCTTCCAGTAGGCGTCCTTTTTCTGGTTCACAAGCGCGGTGAGGATCTCCCCTCCCACTTCGTCCAGGGGCTTTATGTTCCCTTCCTCGTCGGTGAAGGAGTCCCGATGCTCTTCGTAGTAGGCTTCGATCTCCTCTTTTGCCACCGAGACGCCAGCGGTTACCGAGTCCTTAAGGAGATCTATCAGCATCCGCTCCTCGATCTCCCTTCTGATCTGGGCCCGGAATTCTTCCAGGGTTTGGCCCCGTTGGGCCTTAAGGATCTCGGCGAGTCGGTCCTCGGTCAGCTGGTTCCGCTGCAGGATCCCCTGGATCGTGGCATCTACCTTTGCTTCCAGCTCCTCTTCCGGTACCGTGAGGCCGCGGGCACGGGCCTCTTGGACCAGAAGGCGCCACTTGATCATGCCCTCCAGGACCTCGCGTTCGTATGCTTTGAGGAGGGCCTTTCCCTCCTCGGTGGTAAGGAGCACCTGGGCGAAACGGGGGTATTGTTGGTAGAGGGAAAAGACGATCCCCGGGATGTTGGTGAGCTGGTCGAGCTCGGGCTTGGTGATTTCCTCCCCGTTGACCACCGCCACCACCGAGGGCGTCTGCGGCGTGGCTTGGGTCAAGGCTAGTAGGGGAAGGAGTGAAAAAACGATCGCGAAAAGCTTTCTCACGGAACTCACCTCTTCCTTTGATTTGGCCATTCTCGCCCCCAGCGGCGGGGGCGTCAACCGCGGGAGCGATGGTCTCAGGGCGGGGGCCCGCGGTGGCGGTGGCGGCCGCGGCCGGGATGGAACTGTACGTAGGGGGTATGCACGATAACCAAAGCCTTCCCGTTCACCAGCGCATCCGCCACCTTGGTGCGGGCGGAGGAGAGGAGCCGCTGGACCGTTCCCCGGGAGACCCCCATCCGCTCCCCGGCCGACTCCTGGTCCAGCCCCAAAAGATCGCATAGCCTGAGGGCCTCGAGCTCATCCAGGTTGAGTTGGATCACCTGGAGCCTTCCCATGGGCACCCCCGCGGGCTTAAAGACCTCGTGGGGCGGGGGCCCGTGGCAGCGCCGGGGCTTCGGTGGCCTAGGCATGTTCCCAGTATAGCGGTTGAAATCGGGGCTTGCCAAGTTTTGTGCTTATGCTTATAATTCCGGCGGAGGTGATCGCCATGCGTTGGCGCCATATGTTCTATCTCACCGGGCTTCCCGGCTGGATGAGGTTCGGCTACTCGCCGGGCTGGGGGGGCCTTCCCCCGGGCGCGGCTTACCTCATGCAAACCGGCCAATATGGGGATTTCGCGTCGTGGATCTCCTCCCAGGCCCCGTGGCCCCGCCCCTGGGGTTGGGGACCGTGGGGGTGGGCCCCACCGAGCCGCGAGGAGGAGCTTCGCTTGCTCGAGGCCCAGGCGCGGGCCCTGGAGGCCCAACTCAAAGCCATCAAGGAGCGCCTGGAGGAACTGACCAGGGAGGAAAAATGACGCGTATTTTCGTGGCAGCCACCGATTCCGGGGGCCCGGGAGACCGAGTGTACCCCAACTTCGGCCGGGCCCCCACCTTCACGGTGGTGGAGGTGGAGGATGGCCAGATAAAGCGGGCCACCGTGATCGACAATCCCTACGCCTCCGCCCCAGGAGGGGCGGGAATCCAGGCGGCCCAGCTGGTGGCCGAGAAAGGGGCCGAGGCGGTGTTCGCCGGGAACTTCGGACCCAACGCCTCCGGGGTCCTGGCCCAAGCCGGGGTCGAGATGGTCCCGGTGGCGGGCCTCACCGTGCGGGAAGCGGTGGAGAAGTACCTCAAAGGGGAGCTCTCGCCGACCGGGGCCCCGGGACCCGGAGGTGGGTTCGGGCCTGGTATGGGTCGGGGCCGGGGGATGGGACGGGGCGCCTGGGGCTATGGCCCCCCTCCCCCGCCGCCCGGGGGTGCCCCGGAAGCGGACGAGCTCCGGGAGCGCCTGGACCGGCTGGAGCGGGAGCTCGCTGAGGTGCGCCGGAGGCTCGATGAGTTGAAGGGAGGTGAGTGAGGATGCCCTGGGGTTGGTACGGACGCGGATGGGGCGCCTGGGGCAGGGGCCGTGGCTGGGGCGGACGGGGCAACCCGTACCCCTTCTGCCGCGTCTTCCCTTGGCTTCCCCGCGGCTGGTGGCGCTTCAGTTACGCCCCCTACGCCGGCTACACCGGCTGGGGTGGGTGGTGGCGGCCCCGCTGGTACGGCCCCTACCCCTATCCGTGGAGTTGGTAAGGCGATGAGGGTCTGTGTGCCCAGCGCCGGAGGAGGGGGACTTGAGGACCTGGTGGGGGAGCATTTCGGTCGTTCCCCCACCTACACCATCTACGACACCGAGACCGGGGAGGTAGAGGTCATCTCCAACGAGTCGGAACACATGGGCGGAAGCGGCCTCCCCGCCGAGCTCTTGGCCCAGGCGGGGGTGGATGTGGTCATCTGCTCCGGGATCGGCCGGCGCGCCGTGGACCTCCTCTCGCGGTACGGCATCGAGGTGGTGACCGGCGCCTCCGGCACCGTGGGCGAGGCGATCCGCGCCTGGCGGGAAGGGCGCCTGGGCGGGATAGCTCCCTGCGACCACGGCGGTAACTGTGGCCACTGACCTCGTCCCGCGTCACGGGTCACGGGTCACGGCCGGTGTTCGGATAGCCGTCGCCTCCGGCAAGGGTGGGACCGGCAAGACCACCGTGGCGGTGGGGCTCGCCCTTTCCCTGGCGCCCCGTGTCCCGGTCCAGTTCTTGGACTGCGACGTGGAGGAACCTAACGCCCATCTCTTTCTCTCCCCGGAGATCCACGAGCGGCAGCCAGTGGAGATCCCCGTCCCCGAGATCGACCTCGACCGCTGCACCCGCTGTGGGGCATGCGCCAAGGCGTGCCGGTTCGGGGCATTGGCGGTGATCGGGGAACGCGTCCTCTTCCACCCCGAGCTCTGCCACGGGTGTGGCCTTTGCCGGATGGTGTGCCCAGTGGGGGCCATCTCCGAGGTCCCCCGGACCATCGGCTGGGTGGAGGTGGGAGCCGCGGGGGACATCCTCTTCCGGCAAGGGATCCTGGAGGTGGGGGAGCCCATGGCCACCCCCGTCATCCGCCAATTGAAGCGGGGGATGTCACCGGATCATCTAACCATCCTGGACGCTCCCCCGGGGACGGGGTGTCCGGTGATCGAGACCCTGAAAGGGGTCGATTTCGTGCTCTTAGTTACCGAGCCTACTCCGTTCGGCCTCCATGATCTCCGGCTGGCCCTTTCCGTGGCCCGGGAGCTTGGGATCCCGGCGGGAGCCGTGATCAATCGCTATGGAATCGGCGATGAGTCGGTGGAGCGCTTCCTCGGGGAGGAGGGGATCCCGGTGCTCCTCAGGATCCCCATGGACCGCCGGATCGCCGCCGCCTACGCCGAGGGAATCCCCTTGGTTCAGGCCTTCCCGGAGTGGAGAGAGCGGTTCGTGGCTTTGGCTGAATCCATCGCTTCCCGCCTGGAGGCGGTGAGATGATTGAGCTCGTCGTCATCTCGGGCAAAGGGGGAACGGGGAAGACCACGGTGGTGGGATCCTTCGCCGCCTTGGCGGAAGGGGCGGTGGTGGCTGACTGCGATGTGGACGCCGCGAACCTCCACATACTCCTCGGCGGGAAGGTGGTGGAGAAGGCCCCCTACCGCGGCTCAGAAACGGCCGTGATAGACCAGGAAAAGTGCACCGCCTGTGGGGCCTGTGCTCGAGTTTGCCGGTTCAACGCCATCGGGGTGGGAGAGGACGTCTACATGGTGGATCCCCTCTCCTGCGAGGGCTGTGGGGCCTGTGCCCACGTCTGTCCCGGGGGGGCCATCCAGATGGAGGAGAGACAATCCGGCTGGATCTACGTCTCCCGCACCCCCTACGGCACTTTGGTCCACGGGGAGCTCCTCCCTGGGGAGGAGAACTCGGGGAAGCTGGTGACCCAAGTGAAGATGAGGGCCCGGGCCATCGCCCGAGATGAGGGGGCTTCGCTCCTCCTCATTGACGGGAGCCCCGGCATTGGGTGCCCGGTAATCGCCTCGCTTTCGGGGGCCCATGCGGCCCTGATCGTAACCGAGCCCAGCCTTTCGGCGTTGCACGACCTCGCGCGGGTGGCCGGCGTGGCCCGCCATTTTCGCAATCGTTTGTTCCTTATCCTAAACAAAGCTGACCTCAGTCCAAAACTCGCGGACAGGATCCGCAAAGAGGCCGAAAGGGACGGGATGGTGTACTTGGGGGAAATCCCATACGATGAGGACGTGACCCAGTCACAGGTATTGGAGAAGCCGGTGGTGGTGCACTCCCGCGGTGCTGCGGCCACCGCATTGCGAAGGATCTGGGAGAGGCTACAGAAGGAGCTTCGGGCATGAAGACGAACGCGGCCATACGGGCCGAGGATTTGGCGGAATCCCTGGCCTACTTCGAGGATTTCCTCCGCAAGAAAGGGTTTAAGATCACAAAGACCAGGCTCCGTATCGCGGAACGGGCTCTCTCCGCCTCGGGGCACTTCAGTGCCGTGGAACTTTGGAGCTCCTTAGGAGACCGCGGTGCTTCCATTGCCACCGTCTACCGGACCCTTGAGCTCTTGGAAGAGGCAGGTCTTGTGCGCCGCTGCAACCTCGCGGGCTCAAGCGGTGCAGTTTACGAATCTTACGTAGGCAAACGACGCCCTCACGGACATCTGGTATGTCGAAGCTGTGGGCGGGTGATCGAGTTCGTGAGCCGTGATCTGGAAGCCAAGCTGGAGGAGATCGCCACGTCCCACGGCTTCTGCCTTGAGGAAGTGATGATCCAAGGGGTCGGCCTCTGCCGGGAGTGCCGTGAAGGCCGGTGATCCCCGCCATCCGCCTTTTAGCCAAAGATGGCTATAGCCATTCTTGGCTAATACTGTGAGCAACCCTATATTGCTCCTGCAATTGGGAAAGGGGGACGATGGTTAGCCCGGTGAGGGATCTCCTCGCGGAGGCGGAGACGAGGCTTTCCAGGTGCTTGGTGGAGCGGGTGGTGATCGGGGTCGCATACACCGCAGTGCTCCTCTCCGATGGGAGATTGGGTCTGGCCGCTACCCCGCGGGAGGAGGGTTGTCGAGTGCATCCGAAGGCAGGGGAGTTGGCGGGAACGGAAGCCGTGGAACTCGCCCGGGGCCTCCTCTCTCCCGATCCGCTGGACTCGGTCCTCGGGTTAGCCACGGTGAACGCGGCCTTCTCCGGAGAGGGAGAGCCTTCGCCGGACCCGGTGGAGGCTATGGAGGTAGAGCAAAGGGATGTGGTGGGCGTGGTGGGCTATATCGGCCCCCTGGTCGAGTCCCTTCAAGGCAGAGCGCGAAAGGTCCTCGTCTTCGAACGCGACCTCTCCCGCCCCGGGGTGCTCCCCGATTGGGCTGTGGAGCTTGAGCTTCCCCGCTGCGATGTGGTTTTCATTACGGGCACTGCCTTCGCCAACAAGACGGTGGGCCGATTGCTCGGGCTTTGTCGGGGGCGGGTTGCGGTGATCGGGCCCTCCACCCCCATGTGGGAGGGGCTGCTTGTGCGAGGCATACATTGGCTTTTCGGGGCCCGGTCCCAGGATCCGGGTGCGGTGTTGCGGGTCGTGGCCGAGGGTGGGGGCACCCGGGCCCTGTACCGGCACGGCCTGGTGAAGGTGGCCCTGGGAGGAGAAAATAGGCGTCACTAGGGAAAGCGGTCCTGTGGCCGCCTCGGGAATACCTCGTACAGGGAACCGCTGGACGGACGCGAGAATAAGGTTGATGCAGAGGGGAAATCCGAACTTTCGGAAGGGTTCCCCTCGTTATTTGGTTGTGGTACGAGAGGGGGACGGTGACTGTCCGCCAGTGGAGGGCGCCTTCTACGCCGAGGAGGGGTCCACAAAACTAGTGCCCAAGGGGCTTGACTTCGTGCAAGGTGGGAGATGAAAGCCCATCCAGATTGCCTGCCATGTATGATCCGAGCCTCGCTTACGGCGGCCCGCCTTGTCGGGGCAAGTGAACGGATAGAATGGACAATTGTCCGGGAAGTGGCCCCGCTTCTCGCGCGCTCCCTTCCCGGTCGCCCCCCTATCGACATGAGCCCGGAAGTCCAGCGTAGGGTCCGGGAGATTCTGGGCGTGGAGGATCCCTTCGCCGAGGCCAAGCGTCGGGCAAACCGGGAGGCTCTGTCGCTCCTGCCCCGGCTTCGCGAGGAGGTCGCCCGGGCCCCTGATCCGCTGGCCTTTCTCCTGGCGCTTGCAGCGAGCGGAAACGCCGCCGATCTCGGCTCCCAAGAGGACTTCGATCTCGAAGAGATCTCCTCCGTGAGGGAGCCGTGGGGTCGGTTCGATTATGAACTCCTCCGAACTCAGCTTGCTGGAGCCACAAACGTCCTGATCTTGGCCGACAACGCTGGCGAGATCGTGTTCGACCGCTTGCTGGCCGAGGAACTCACGCGGCTCGGCAAACACGTGACCGTTGCCGTACGTGGAGCCCCTACCTTAAACGATGCCACTTTAGAGGACGCAATGGAAGTGGACCTTGCCCAGGTAGCGGAGGTGATCACCACCGGTTCCGATCATCCCGGGATCCTGTTGAGTAAATGTTCTCAGGATTTCCAGCGCCGCTTTCGAGACGCAGACCTGATAATCAGCAAGGGCATGGGCAACTTCGAGGGCTTATCGGAAGAGCGGGGGCCGATCTTCTTCCTTCTCAAGGCCAAATGCCGACCAGTGGCTCGGGAGCTTGGCGTGCGGGAGGGAGAACTCGTGCTGAAGGCGGCCAGCGGTTGACCCATCCTACGCCGCCACTGCGGCGAACGGAGGTAAGTTTACATCTGGGGTTCCTCAACGGCCTTTAGCCAAGGTTGGTTATAGTCAAACCCGGACTAAGCCGCGGTCAGCCAACGGGCGAACATTGTGTCCACGATCCGGTAGCTCCCATCGCCCAGTCCGATCACCATCGCCTCCCGCAGCCGGGTGAGGGTGGAAGAGATATCGGAGGGTTTTACTTCCAGACGCTCGGCCACCTCGGTCACCCCCGCTTCCCCGAGTTCGGCAAGGACCCGCAAGATCCGCCGCTGCAGGGGGGCGAACTCCGAGAGCCACCGCGACTCGAACTCCCCGTCCAGCTCGGCCAGCATCCCTGTGAACATCTCCTTCACGTCACCCTCACTCACCACGGTTTTTCCTGCAAGAAGACCTTGTAGATCAGCCCCAGAGATGGGCCGGAGAAGAAGTATCGTGCGTTTCCGACACGGTCCATGGCCGCCTTCAGAGCCGAGAAGATACGGCCGTCGAATTCCGCCACCTCCTGGAACTCATCCAGGAAGAACACCACCCCCACCCTCCTTTCCCGCGCTACGCGGGCAGGAAAGGAGAAGGCGGCTCGTATCAGTTCCCCTTCGTCGATCTCCCGCTCCCGGAACCGGAGGCACACTTCTCCTCACTCCCTGAGTGCCCCGCCGATTTCCTCCACGGCCCTCGCGGCTCGGAGCAGCCGCTCCTCGAACACGGCTCGGAACCTTTCCCAGAGGTCGGCGAGTTTACACACCCGTTCGACCTCTCCCGCCAAGGAGCGGATGATGAGGCGGTACAGATCTTCGGGGCAAGCCATATCGCGGCAGTTCACGTAGGGGACGAGAAGTGAGGGCTCCGCGGAGGGCCCCCGCCGCAGGTTCGAGAGGAGCGAGGTCTTCCCAAAGCGGCGCGGGGCGAGGATGAGGTAGTGTTGACTCAAGTTCTTCGCGGAGTGGGTGAGCACCTTCAGGTCCCGCTCCCGTCCCGCAAAGTACGGAGGCTCCACCGCCCCGCCCGCCTTGAACGGCGCCTCCATAGGACCTCCTTTTGGCCAAAATTGGCTATAGCCAATTTTGGCCAAAAGAGTTGGGAAGTCAGGGCACGCTAGCGCTACAACCACACCTCCCGCCGCTCGTAGGCGATTGCGAGTTCGGTCCCCGTTCTATAACATGCGATTGTGCAAAACGATTCTTTTGTGTTTGGCCCCGTCCCTTCGCGCAGGCTGGGAAGGTCCCTGGGGATTAACAACATACCCCCGAAGATCTGTTCATATTCGTGCGTCTATTGCCAGCTCGGCCGCACCCTGGATATGCGGGCGGAGCGCCAGGTCTTCTATGCCCCCGATGAGCTCGTGCGGGCGGTCCGCGGGCGGGTAAAAGAATTGCGGGAGTCCGGGGAGGAGGTCGATTACTTAGCCTTCGTCCCCGACGGGGAACCTACCCTGGATGTGCACCTGGGGGAGGAGATTGCCGCCCTCAAGGTACTCGGGATCTCCATCGCCGTGATCTCCAACGCCTCGCTCGTCTCCCTTGAAGGGGTCCGGGATGCCCTCTCCCGCGCCGATTGGGTCTCCCTCAAGGTGGACGCTGCCACAGAAGCGGTCTGGAAGCGGATAAACCGCCCCCACAGGTCCCTCTCCTTGGAGGGGGTCCAAGAAGGGATTCTGGAATTCGCCCGGAGGTTCCGGGGGACCTTGACAACCGAGACGATGCTGGTGCGGGGCATCAACGATTCGCCGGAGGAGCTCGCGGAGATCGCCAGGTTCCTGACGGAGGTGAAGCCCGCGATCGCCTACATCGCGGTCCCCACCCGTCCCCCAGCCGAGCCCTGGGTAAAGCCCCCACCCGAGGGAACGCTGGCCCGCGCCTACGCGATCTTCGCCGAGGAATTGCCCCGGGTGGAGTTACTCATCGGCTACGAAGGGGATGCCTTCTCCGCCACCGGGGACGCGGCGGCGGATATCCTCTCTATCACCGCGGTCCACCCCCTCAGGGAGGAGGCGCTGCGGGAGCTTTTGGCCCGGGATGGGGCCAGCTGGGAGGTGGTGGAGCGGCTTATCGCCTCTGGGGAGCTGGTCGAGCGTGAGTACCAAGGCCACCGGTTCTACCTCCGCCGCCTCCCAAACGCCTGGGGGTGAGATCTGACCTCCTTGTTTAAAAATTCTAAAAATTCTTAGAATGCAATTTGGCAAGTAGGGAAGTTAAGCCCTTACAGTTAGGGGGAGCGATGAAGCTTCTGGTAGTTGATGAACGAAAAAAGCTCCTGCGGGAGCCCTACGTGGTGCGCCTCGGAGGCTGGACCTTGGACAGGTACCTCGCCGAGGCCCCGGAAAGCCAGCGGTGGGAGTACGTCCGGGGGGAGGTGGTGATGTACTCGCCGGCGACAGCGGAACACCAAGACTTGGTCCGATTCCTGTTGCGTCTCCTGGATGGATATTGCGAGGAAAGAAGGTGGGACAAGGTCCTTGCCGGGCCTGCGGCGATACGCATCCTTCCCGATGTGGTCCGGGAACCGGATCTCTTCGCCCTCCTTCCGGAGGAAGTGCCGAAGGCCAAGGGTGTTCCCTTGGAGGTGCGTCCCGCCCTGGTGATAGAGGTGACGAGCCCCACCACTCGCACCATCGATACAGTGGAAAAAGCCAGCGACTATGCCGCCGCCGGGATTCAGGAGTACTGGGTCATAGATCCCGAGCGCGGGGAGATCCTGGTCCATCGCCTTAAAGAAAGGGAGTACGAGCTGGAACGCGTTCGTGCGGGCCACCTCGAAAGCGCTTCGGTACCCGGCCTGTGGCTAAAGGCCGAGTGGCTGTTCCAGGAACCCCTTCCCCTTGTGGCCACGTGCTTGCGGGCCGTCCTCGAGAGCTGATGGGAGGGATCAGTCCCGACACGGCCGACCCCTATGGCCCCAGCGTAGTTTGGGTAAGCGAAATGTCCGGAAGCCCAGGGCTTCCAGGATCCCGCCAAGCCGCCGGAGCTCACAGCGAAATAAGTGCCCTCGGCAGCGGCAATCGCTTGAGCCGAACCCGGGGACAACTTCGTACTCCGCGGCCAACATCCGGGCCACCTCGCACTCCCGCCTCTCGGTGGTTTCCCACACGTAGACACCCGCCGCCGCGACCCCGGGATGGGAGAGGAGGTAATCGATGTGCCAGCGGAGGCGCTTTTCTCTCTTGAGGTGCCTTGCCACCCGGGCCTCGATGCCCCCCAGCGCCGAGCCCATATAGGCGTAAGTCCCAGGCGCGAATCGAATTCTCCCCAGCTTACCCACTTGGATCTCCGCCGGCCGTGTTATCTCGACCACCAATACGTAGATCCCGCCCATCTAAATCTCGTTCCCACAATGATTGCACATGAGGCGAAACGTGCAGGGTTCGGCCGACTCCGCTGTGGCCGCGATCCGGATCCAAAGGCTTATGGAGAAGGATTCACGTGGGAGCCCGTTTTGCCCAAAGCTTCCAAAGCCTTGCGGAGTGTCCGAAAAGAGAGAAGGGCACAGTTCAAGCGTGGCTTTATCACACCCCCTAAAGCTTCGAGGAGCTCCTCTTGACGCATTTCTTCCAGTTCCTCCAGCCTTTTACCCTTTAGCATCTCGGTAAGAAGCGACGCCGAGGCCATGGAGATGGCACAGCCTCGGCCATCGAACCGCACATTTTCTACCTTTCCGTTCCGGACCTTGAGCTGAAGCCGCACCACGTCCCCACAGGGGACATTCGCTTCAGTTACGTCTACATCGGGGTCGGGTAGTGTCCCCTTGTTCCGCGGATGTCGCCAATGATCTATTATCAGGTCCTCATAGGGGCTCATCCCAGCTGCTCCCAGACCCTGTCCAGGGCCGCAAGGAAAAGCTCGATCTCCTCCGGGGTATTGTAAACGTATACCGATGCCCTGCAGCTCGCCGAGATCCCCAACAACCGGTGTAACGGCTGGGCGCAGTGGTGTCCGGCGCGGATGGCGATCCCCTCTTGGTCCAGAAGTGTCGCGACGTCGTGGGGGTGGATCCCCCGCAGGTTGAAAGCCACTACTCCTCCTCGCTTCTGGGGATCGTGTGGGCCGTAGACCTCCACGTAATCCCGAACCCTGAGGCCCTCCAAGAGGAGCCCTGTGAGCTCCTCCTCGTGGCGGCGAACCTCATCCATCCCCAGCCCCACCAGGTATTCCACCGCAGCCCCCAGGCCCACCGCCTGGGCGATTGGGGGGGTGCCCGCCTCGAATTTGTAGGGAAGGTCGTTCCAGGTGGCGCGGTCGATCCAGACCTCCCGGATCATCTCGCCCCCGGTAAGGAAAGGGGGCATCTCTTCCAGGAGTTCCCGCCTTCCCCACAGGATCCCTATTCCCGTGGGACCGAGCATCTTATGACCGGAAAAAGCGAGGAAATCGCAGCCAAGTTCCTTCACGTCCACGAGGAGGTGCGGGACGGATTGGGCCGCATCCACCACCACCAGTGCTCCGACCCTATGGGCTTCCCGGGAGATCTCGGGGATAGGGTTGATCGTTCCCAGGACGTTCGAGACGTGGGTAACGGCCACGATTGCGGTTCGAGATGAGAGCTTGCGCCGGAAATCGTCCATGTCCAGTTCGCCATCTGGGGTTATCCCCACCGCCGAAAGCACCGCGCCCCTGCGGCGGGCAAGCTCCTGCCACGGTATTAGGTTGGCATGATGTTCCATCACTGTGACCAGAATCTCGTCCCCTTCGCGGACCCTGGCCTCCCCCAACGAGTAAGCCAGGAGGTTGAGGGACTCCGTGGTCCCCCGGGTGAAGATCACCTCCTCCGGCCGTGCCCCGATCAAAGCCGCGATCCTCTTACGTGCATTCTCATAAAGTTCCGTAGCCTCCACCGAAAGCGCATAAAGCCCGCGGTGCACGTTGGCGTTCGCTTCCCGGTAAAAGCGGGCTATCGCCTCGATCACCTGTGTGGGCTTTTGGGCCGTGGCCGCCGAATCCAAGTAAATGAGGGCATTCCCGTTTACGGTACGCTCAAGCACCGGGAAATCACCGCGTACATTCCTCATCCGATCGCCTCCGCAAAGCTCATCTCAAGGAGCCTTTTTAGCTCCACCGCGTACTCAAAGGGTATTTCCTTGAGGATGGGGGAAACGAACCCGTTGATGATCAAGCTGAGAGCCTCGGCCTCGTCCAATCCCCGGGACATGAGGTAGAAGAGCTGATCCCTGGAAACCCTCCCCACGGTGGCCTCATGGCCCACTTCCACCTCGTGGTTCCGCACGTCCAGGGTGGGTATCGTTTCCGTCTCCGCCTCCGGGGAAAGAAGGAGCGTGGAACATTCCACGTGCCCCTTAGCGCCCTTCGCCTCAGGGGCGACGTAGAGCTTCCCCCGGAAGACGCTCTTGGCCTTCCCTTGAACCACCGAGCGGGAAACGAGCCTGGAAGAGGTATCGGGGGCAAGGTGTATAGCCTTGGCACCGAGATCGAGCCACTGGCCGTTCCGGGCGAAGCTGAAGGAGAGGTTTTCCGTCTTGGCGCCCTTTCCGGCGAGGATGGTGGAAGGGTATAGCATCGTCACCTTGCTCCCCAAAGATCCAGAGACCCAGTCCATAGTGGCCCCCGCGTACGCCACCGCCCGCTTGTTGTTCAGGTTGTACACGTTTCGGGACCAGTTCTGGATCGTAGTGAACCGCACGTGGGCCCCTTCCTTGACCACGATCTCCACCATTCCCGAATGCAGCGCCGCCTTGGTGTATCGGGGGGCGGAACAGCCTTCGATGTAGTGCACCGAGCTTCCCGGCTCGGCTACGATCAAGGTATGTTCGAACTGTCCCACTCCCTGTGTCTGCATGCGGAAGTAAGCCTGGAGGGGTATCGCTACCTCCACCCCTTCCGGCACCCATACAAAGGTCCCTCCCGACCACACCGCCCCATGCAGTGCAGCGAACTTGTTATCCTCCGGGGGAATAACCTTCATGAAGTGCTCCCGCACCAGGTCGGGGTGGTTCTTGAGGGCCTCCTCCATGGGCTCGAAGATCACCCCCTGGGCCCGGACCTCCTCCAGGATGGAGCGGTAGACCACCTCGGAGTCCACCTGGGCCCCCAAGCCCGCCAGGGCCTTGCGTTCCGCCTCGGGGAGCCCCAGCTCCTCGAAGGTGCGCCGGATCTCTTCCGGTAGCTCTTCCCAACTTCCTACCGGCTCCACCGTCCGCAAGTAATAGGAGATGTCGGAGAAGTCCACTTCGGAGAGGTCCGGCCCGAACCGGGGCATGGGGAGTTCGCGGAAGATCTCCAGTGCCCGCAGCCGGTGTTCCAGCATCCACCTGGGCTCCCCCTTCTCCCGGGAGATCTCCTCGATCAGTTCCGCCGTCAACCCCACGCTTGTCCGCTTCATCCCCTCACCGCCTCGTAGCCTGAGCGTTCGATCTCCCAAGCGAGCTCCGGCCCTCCTTCCCGCACGATGTGACCATCGTCCAGCACGAAGACTTTGGAGATGGGAAGGTGTTCCAGGATGCGAGGGTAGTGGGTGATAAGGAGGACCGCTGTCCCCAGCCGGGCTGCTTCCTCGATCCCCGCGGCGATCAGGCGCAGGCCATCCACGTCCACCCCGGAGTCGGGCTCATCCAGGAGGGCCACCTTCGGCCGGAGGACCCGCATCTGCAATAGCTCAGACCGCTTCTTTTCCCCGCCGGAGAAGCCCACGTTTAGCTCGCGTTCGCCGAGCTCGTCCATGCGGAAGTACGCCAGGGACTCCAGGTAAAGCTTTTGGAACTCGCAGAAGGGTTCGTGACAGTTGGCCGCTGCCAGGCGCAGGAACTCCCGTAACCTCACCCCCTCCACTTCGGGGGGATATTGGAAGCCCAAAAAGAGCCCGCGACGGGCGCGTTCATGGGGGGGAAGTTTTGTGATGTCCTCGGAATTCAAAAAGATCCTCCCCTCTTCGATCAGATAATCGGGGTGCCCTGCCAGGGCGAAGGCGAGGGTGGACTTGCCAGATCCGTTGGGGCCCATGAGGGCGTGGATTTTTCCCTTTTCCAGGGAAAGGGAGATCCCCTTGAGGATCTTCTTCCCTTCAACGGTCACCACCAAATCTCTTACCTCAAGGATTCCCATGGCACGGCAAGGCTACCTCTCCGGCCGTTTCTTTTCAAGACTCATAAGTAATAATTTTGCGATCAAGCGGCGCGGGACTCTGAGGCGAGGGCGTGGGCCCAGCGCAGGGGTTCCGGCAAGGGATCCTCCTTCAAGAGGGAAGTCACGAGCTCAACGCTTGTTTTCAAGTCTGCACGGTGCCCAGGGGAAATAAAGATGGTGCGGTTGCGACCGGTGCGCATGGCCGCCCCCACTGTCTCGCCTTCCAAGACGACGGGGCGCCACTCCCCGATAGTCATCCCTTCCGTGTTCACCTCGCCACAGAGAAGCCTCTTGGCTACCCCCACCGTAGGCCTGTCGAGGATCACCCCAAGATGTGTAGCGATTCCCACCCGGCGAGGGTGGAGGATCCCGTTTCCATCCACCAGGATCACGTCCGGGGAAAGGCCCTTCTCCTCCGCCCCCTGCACGGCGGCGAGGTAGAGCGGAAGCTCGCGGTAAGAGAGATAGGTGGGGATGTAAGGAAACTGTACTTCCTGTCTGACCTCGACGTAATCGAGGGGCCCCCCCTCGCGATCGCAAACGACGCAGATCCCGATGGCTTCAGAATCCAAGTATGCGGCGTCGACGCCGGCCACCGTTTTTGCGTCTTGGGGAAGGGGTTCCAGCCTCACCTGGCGCGCGATCTCCCCTTGTTCCCGGCGCAACCGTTCCAAGGGTCGGTCGGTTTTAAAATCGGCGAAGAAATAACGTATGAGGGGTTTGACCTTAAGCCCCTCCACCCTTACGCCCTCCCGGCGCAACCGTTCAGCGAACTCCGCTGGCTCCGCGAACTCCGCCTTTCCCACCGCCCCGGAGGCGTGGACCACCCGGTGGACGGGGAGTTCGTGGGCGTGGGAAGAAAGCCAGTTGGCCACGAACCGAACCGCCGCCGGATCTCCCAATGCTTCGGCCAGGGCTTTGTAGGTGGTCACCCGCCCTGGGGGAACCTGGGCCACGAGGCGGCGAAGTGTTCCCTCGATATCCGGGATCTCCAATTTGGGCACCTTTTTTTCAATCACACGGACACGGCGGAAGGACCTGGATCGTCAACGCCGCGGGCTCGGAGAGATCGCCGTTGTCATCCTCCACTTGGACCGTGACGGTGAGCACCACGGGGTAGGTGGGGGGGAGGGAGTCCTCCTGGTACGTCTTGTGGACCTGGTACATGCCCGTTGGAGAAGGATTCGCGGGGATGGTGGCTGTCTCTCCGTTGCCGAAGTCGAAGTGAAGGAAACGGACCGAGCCATCCGGGTCATACGCGTTCACGTAGAAGTCCACCTCGGTGTTGGCCTCGACCACCGTGCGGTCGACGTCGAAATATTCGATCACCGGAGGCTCTGAATTCACATGCACCGTGACCCGGGCGGTCCTTTCCCCTTCCGGCCCCGCCACCCGGAGCGTCACCTCGTAGTTTCCCGGCAAGGAATAGGTGTGCTGTACAACACGTCCCTGCGCGCCGGTTCCGTCGCCGAAGGTCCAGATGTACTCGTCGATCTTCCCGGTGGACTGAGCGGCGGAGAACTGCACCGTCAAGGGAGGATCCCCCCGCGGTGGGGAGGGTTCGGTGGTGATCACCGCACGCAGGGGCTCCTCGTCGCCGGTGGGAATGCATCCCGCGAGGAAGAGCCCGACCGAGATCACGAAGACCGTTATCAAGCATTTTCTCATCTTCTCACCCCTCGTGTACGCCTCGAAGTGACGAGGTAATTTGCGTCACGGGCCCGTGTTTCTCAAGGTGATATAATCGTAACGGATATGTCCAGGACGATTTCGCTTGTTTCGATGCTGTCCGTGGTTTGGTGGGCAATCGCGGGAGCGACCTCCCTCGAGTTCCGCCTGCAACCCGAGGGTCCTGCGGTTTCGGTCTTGCCCCTGAAGCGTAGCTTCTTTGTGTTCCTGGAAGGGCGCCCTGAAGGGGATGTCTCCCTCTTCCTCTGGAATGCCACCGCGGCGCGGGGCTTTTCCCTGGGAGATCCCCGGACCGAGGGCGCGGGGATTTTGTGGGGTCCCATCATGCTATCGCGGGAGTGCGACCCCGTCCCAGAGGGAATGTATGTGTTGTTCGCGGCGCCTGGAGATTTGGTGGTGGCGGCCGCGGATATCGCGGAAGGGATTAGCATTACGGCCCGAGTCTCACCGCCCCAAAGCCACCCCCGGACGCTCCAGGTCCTCAATTCCGAAGGCAGAGAGGTGACGGAATTGTGCTGCGGGACTTACACCTTGCGGCTCGAGGCTCCCGACCTGGACGTAAGCTGTGAGCCTGAAGAAGTGACTTTCAGCGTGATCAGTGGAGGCCAATCCACATCTGTGGTGTTGCACGAGACAGGCGGTGCCACGGGGATATTCGCGGCCACCTTCCGCGTGGAATGTCTCTGTTCTTCCTGCGAGTTGAGCGCCTCAGTAGCGGGCCTCGTTGTCCCTGTGGACGCGGAGGTGAGCTTCGTCAACGAGGAATTGGGGAGTTCATCTACGGTGCGGCTGCAGTTTACCGTGGCAGGGTTGTGTGAGGGAAGCCCCGCGTCCGTGGTTTCCCCTTTCCCGCTGGTGGAAGACAAGGCTTCTTCTTCACCCTCTGCCGAGGGCGAGGACGAAGGCAGGGGACCGGCTTGGGAGGAAGGAGGATCCCTTCCCGCGTTGGCCGTAAGGCCCACTGCGGAAGCGGCCCTTCCCGGAAAGGATTTCCTGATCACGCTCGAGCTCTTCCTCCCCGAAGGTGCCCCGGACGTATCGCTGGATGTGGACACTCCACCGAGCTGGAGGGTGTACCTAAAGGACGTGTGTGGGGAGGTCACGCCTTGTCCGATTCCCACGCCGCCGGTCTCGCCCACCCGGATAGCAGTGATCCTCACCATACCCCCTACCGCAGCGGGCCGCTACCCGTTGGTCTTCAGCATCCCAGAGCTCGGAAAGCGTTGGGAGTGGGAACTCGAGGTACGTGATTGTCTCGGTCCCCAAGATGTGGTGCGCCATTGGAACCCGGGGACGGGAGATATCGACCTGGCTTCTCCGGGCGAGGTGAGATTCGAACGGCTACTTTGGGCCACGGTTCAAGTTGGGAAGCGGCTTCCCTATTCCTGCCGCTTTTTCACAGAGGAGGACCTGAAAGCCCTCGCCGCGGAGTGGGCTTCCGAGGATTAACCCCGAAGGAGGTGTCGGTGGTGCGATTAATGTTGGTGGCAGCGGGCGTACTCGGTTTGAGCCTCTTGGGATGGGCTGTGGACAATGTCCCCCCAACATCCACCGCAACGGTGGCTCCAGCCCCTAACGCGAATGGGTGGAATAACACCGGGGTTACGGTAACCATCACCGCTTCCGACAATCCCGGGGGAAGCGGTGTGCAAAAGATCTACTACAAACTGGAACCGGACGGCGGAGTTGTGGAAGTGAATGGAGCTGTGGCACAGGTCCAGATCACCCAAGAGGGCGTCTATACATTGGAATTCTGGGCGGAAGACAACAACGGAAACGAGGAGACGCCCCACAATAGCGTGGAGATAAAGATCGACCTCACGCCCCCGGTGGTGTTCGTGGAGTCCCCCGAGGAAGGGGCGGAATACCTCCTCCGCCAACCGGTGGAGGCGAGGTGGTTCGCGTTCGACACCCTCTCGGGGATCGAAACCGCCGAGGCTACCACCCTGTTCGGCGAGGAGATACTCACTGAGGAGCCGGGCTTCCAAGTGTTCACGGTGAGGGCACGGGATAAGGCGGGAAACGAGACAGTGTTCGAGGTTAATTACCAGGTGGTTTACAAGATCACCCCCGCCGGCACTCAGGGTACATTCGTCGATAAGCCCCTACCGCCGCAAGAGCGGAAGCCCAAGGGCAAGCTCCCGCTGTTTGCCCGTTACAAAAAAGGTGAATTGATCGAGATCGCGTTCGTGCTCAAAGATTATTTCGACGAGATCTACCCCGACGCTGTCCCCACCCTCACGGTCACGGAAGTGAAATTCGAGGGGGAGAAGGAAAAGCACGTGATCTGGAGCTGGCTCGCGATCCCTTACGATCCGGATGAGGGCGTCTACCGTCTACTCTATCCCACCGCCGACCGTGCCCCGGGCATATACGACCTGTGGATCGGCTTCGGCGACGGCACCCACGTGCGTATTCGGGTGGAGATCGTGGCCTAAGGTGGCTGAGAACCGGTTAGGGGGACGTCGGTAATGGGACCCGCGTTCCCCCAGCCACTTTACGGCAGCTTCTGGGTTATACTTGCCCTTGATGCGTACCGTAATTGGCCTCGAGATCCACGTACAACTCGCGACGAAAACGAAGCTCTTTTGTAGCTGTAGCACCGATTACTTCACCGCCCCGCCCAATACCCTCACGTGCCCGGTTTGCCTGGGCATGCCCGGCGCCCTGCCGGTCCTGAACAAAAAGGCGGTGGAGCTCGCCCTGCGGGTGTCCCTTGCCTTGAACGCGCGAGTGCAAGAGTTCTCCCGATTCGACCGCAAGAATTACTTCTACCCGGACCTCCCCAAGGGGTATCAGATCACTCAAAGGGAATATCCTTTGGCCGTAGGAGGTGCCCTTTCCTTCCGAGTTGACGGCGAGGCTCGCACCGTCCGCATCCGCGAGATGCACCTCGAAGAGGACGCGGGGAAGCTTATCCACACCGGTGATGGGGCTTTGGTGGATATGAACCGCTGTGGGGTGCCCTTGATCGAGATTGTGACCGAACCCGATATCCAGTCCCCCAAGGAGGCCCGCGAGTTCCTCAGGACCCTGCGGATGCTCTTGCGGCACCTGGGGGTATCGAACGCTGACATGGAAAAGGGGGAGCTCCGCTGCGACGCCAACATTTCCGTTTCCACGGACGGAAAGCTTGGTACCAAAACGGAGATAAAGAACTTGAACTCCTTCCGCGCGGTGGAGCGGGCCTTGGCCGCCGAGGAGGAGAGGCAGCGGGAGCTCCTTTCCGGGGGAGGGACGGTGGAGCAAGTCACCTTCGGTTGGGACGAACACGCGGGGAAACTCGTGCTCCAGCGGTCGAAAGAAGAAGCCCACGACTACCGGTACTTCCCCGAACCGGATCTCGTGCCCCTGGTGGTATCAAGGGAATGGCTCGAGCAGGTACGCGCGGGGATGCCGGAACTACCTTGGGAGCGGGAGGAGCGGTTTGTGCGAGAATACGGTCTTTCGCCCAAGGAAGCTGGGGTCTTGATGGAAGAGCCGGCCCGTGCCGATTATTTCGAGGCGGTGGCCCGGGCCTGTGGCTCTCCCCAGGACGCGGCGGGTTGGGTCCTTTCCGAGGTCCTCCGCTACTGGAAGGACGACTCACCCCCCATAAGCGTGGAAGCTCTCACGGAGCTCATCGAGGCCGTCCGGGAGGGAAAGATCTCCCGCACCAACGCCAAGGAGGTCTTGGAAGAGGCGATAGCGACCGGACGCGCTCCCATGGAGATCGTGGAGGAAAGAGGGCTCTCACTTCTAGCGGACGAAGAGGAGCTGCGGCGCTTGGCTCAAGAAGTGATAAGGGAAAACCCCAAAGCCGTGGAGGATTTCCGCGCGGGGAAAAAGGGCGCCATCGGCTTCCTGGTGGGGCAAGCCATGCGCAAGACCGGGGGACGAGCCGACGCCAAGAAACTCTCTGAAATCTTCCTGGAAATCCTCGGCTCGAATTGACCTGCAACACCAGAAACTGGGAGGGACCATGGGGAAAATTTATGCGGTGATACTGGCCGGGGGAAAGGGAGAGCGCTTGTGGCCGGCGACGCTTGCGCTGCCTAAGCCTTTGCTCCCCTTCGGGGGTAACGGCCGGACCTTGATTAAAGCCACCTATGATCGGGTCTTGCCTTTGGTCGGGAAAGGGAACGTGTACCTCGTCGCCACCCGGGAGCTGGCGGAGCTCTTGGGGGCCGAGCTCGGTCTTCCCCGGGAGCAGCTGATCCTCGAGCCTTTCGGGAAGAATACCGCTCCAGCGGTGGGGCTTACGGCGCTCGTCCTCGGGGAACTCGAACCCGCGGGAACCATGCTTATGCTCCCCGCGGACCACCGCATCGACGACGAAGAGGCCTTCCGCCGAGCCCTTCTCGCCGCCGTCAAAGCGGCCGAGGAAGGGTATCTTGTGACGCTCGGGGTCCGCCCCACCTACCCTGCCACCGGCTACGGCTACATCGAGGGGGCTGAACCCCTCTTCGAAGCCGAGGGATTCGTGGTCCACCGCGCAGCTAGGTTCGTGGAGAAGCCCGACCGCCATACGGCCGAAGCGTATGTCTCACGGGGGAACTTCTTCTGGAATTCTGGGATCTTCGTCTGGAAGTTTTCCCAGATCCTCGAAGAAATCCACCGCCACCTTCCTGGGCTTGCGGCCGCTTTAGCGGAGCTGAAATCCCACTTGGGCAAGCCCACGTGGGAAGCGGCCCTGCGGGAGGCCTATTCCCGGGCCGAGGAAACCTCCATCGACTACGGGGTGATGGAGAAAGCGGAGAAGATCGCCACTATCCCCGTTTCCTTCGGCTGGAGCGATCTGGGGGACTGGCACGCCATCTGGGAAGCGTTACGAAAAGACCGGGAAAACAACGCTTCCGTGGACGTTGAGGTTTTCGGCAAAGACGCTGCGGGGAATTTGGTCTTCTCCCTCGCCCGCAAGCGGGTAGGCCTTTTGGGAGTGAAGGATCTGGCGGTAGTGGATACCCCGGCGGCCCTTCTCGTGGCGAAACGGGAGTTGGCCCAACGGGTGCGGGAGATCGCCCGTGGATTTGCGGAGCGGGAGCCCGACTGGACGGAACTATATAAGCTTGACCGAAACGGCATGCTCGAGGTCATGGAGAACTTCCCGCAGCAGTGCCGCGAAGCCCTGGCGCGGGGACGTGAAGTGATCCTTCCCCGAGAGCTTTCCGGTTTCGAGCGAATAGTGGTGGTGGGGATGGGGGGGTCGGGGATCACCGGTGACTTCCTTGGATTGGCCCTTCCAGGGGTGGAGGTTATCACCGTTCGGAGCTATGTGGTGCCCCGGTTCATCGGGGAAGAGACGTTGCTTGTTGGGGTCAGCTATTCGGGGAACACCGAGGAAACCCTCTCCGCTTTTCTTGATGGACTCAGGCATACCAGGAAAGCCTTGGGGATCTCTTCCGGGGGAAAACTGGCGGAGATCTGCCAGAAACAGGGGATCCCCTGGATCGAGATTCCCAAAGGGTTCCAACCCCGCGCCGCTTTAGGACATCTGCTGTTTACGCTCCTCGGGGCCCTGGAGGGCTTGGGACTTCAGGCCGAGGGTATGGACGAAGGGCTCTCGATCCTTTCCCGTATGGCGGAGGAGCTATCTCCGCGTTCCACTCCTAATCGGGCTCAAGGACTTGCCAGAGCCCTTCAGGGCAAGATCCCTGTAATCTACGGGGCCGCGGGGACCGCCTCCCCCGTTGCCTTCCGCTGGCGCACCCAAATAAACGAGAACGCCAAACAGCCGGCCTTCTCCGCCGAGCTTCCGGAACTCTGCCACAACGAGATCGTAGGGTATGAGCTCGCCGGGGAACTTTTCCCCCAGATCGTCAGGCTATTCCTCCGTACCTCTTGCGACCATCCCCGGGTGGCGCTGCGGGTGGAGGTGCTGAAGGACGTGCTCCGGCGCCGGAGGCTTCCCTTCCTGGAACTGCACGGGGAGGGGAAAACTCCCTTGGCTCAAGCCCTCTCGCTCCTTTATCTGGGAGATTGGGTGAGTGTGTACCTTGCGCTCCTCAACGGGGTAGATCCTACGCCGGTGGAGCCCATCTTGGAGCTCAAGGAACGTCTCGCCCAAGAGAAGTGGGAACCCATGGGGTAATCGGCCGCGGGCCTGTCTTCCTCGCCAGCTTTGAAAAAAAGGTGGCGAGCGAGCTTTCTTGACCCCGCTAGCAAAAACTCGAAGTCGGAACGTCGCCCTGGGGAAGGACGAAGTGTTGAAGCGTGTATGCGGTGAATATTGGGTTCACCGATGTTTTTTCCGAGCGGTGCCCTAATGCGTTGTAACCAGTAGCATAACGCTCCCGGCGTAAAGGCCAGCCTATTTCAACCCCTCGGCGGCCTCGGCCATCCGCACGATGTCCTCGGAGGTCACTACACAGAGGTTCTCGACAGCATAAGCCACCAGAGCCTCGTACACCCGCCAGATGGCCTCCCGCTCTTCTGGCGAACGGGGGGAAGAGGGATCGGGAGCGTCCAGGTCATACGGAGGCTCCTGGGGTATCCGTCGCTTTATGTCTCGGTAGAAAATGGAGAGCCACGGGGTGTACCCCTTGCGGTAGAAGTTGTTCTCGTGGATGAGGACGGTGATGAATGGTGGGCGGGGATAATTCCAGCGGGAAAATTCCTCGCGGAGATGCTCCAGGGGATCGTAGAACTTTCCCAACGGGCCGGAGATCATGTTCCACCAAAACAGTTCCTTTTGGGTGCCCGGCGCCCGCCAGCGAGTAATACTGAAGTCGCTGGGCCGAACGAGTAACCCATGTACCCACTGGAACGGCTTCTCGGGGTCGGTGCCGGTCTCGTGATAAAGCAGGGTCATCTTCGCCCCGAGCTCCGCGTAAACCGGAAGGATCGCATCGCGCCATTTTGAGCTGGGAACGGAAGCCACCACTGGGGGATGTCCGAAGATCTGAGTCAGCAACGTGAAACCACCGGGTTGATCCCGGAGTAGCTTCCCGGTGCGGAGGTCCAAGCGGTAGGTCTCGTAATCCCGGAAGACTTCCCGCACTTCATCGGGAGAAAGCCCGGAAAGCACACGGTCGAAGCCGGGAACGGCGGGATGCGGTGGGCGCACGTGGTAACTGATGGTCATACCGAAACCTTTCAGCCGCGCGATCACGTCCGGGCGGTGCTCGAGGTACGCGTATACTTGGGGCCCGGTGAGGTAGAAGTCCCCCCGGACGCCGTATTTTTCGAAGATCCCAATGAGGCGGAGGAGTGTGTCGGCGCTCTCGTCCACGTTCATGAAGTCGTGGACGTTGATGACGAAGGTAATGTATCCCAGGCATCTTGTCTCATCTGTGGCCGCAGGGTTTTCTTCTTGGACCGCACCACGGGGATCCACCCCAGGGTGTGCCGCTTCCCAAGCCGCGAAGGCATCGGCCATTTCCGAGAAGGTGGCCCACCGAATCCTTCCTTCCTCCACCAGGGGGTCCACGTGCTCCGCAAGGAAGCGATCGATCGCCCCCAGGGGGAATTCACCGGGGTGCACGGTGATGTGAAACACGTTCACCCGATCGGGCCGGGCCGCGTCCAGGGACCGGCGGAGGTATCCCGCGAGCACCTCGAACCACGCATCCGGGCCCCGCTGGCGCACAACGAGGCGCTTTTTTCGCAGAGCATTGGGCTCGATCACCCCGTCGGGGAGGTACACCACGGGCCCCTCGGGGTCGTGGGTGGCGAACCGGGACATATCGTCGGGATCCGGTCCGGAAGCAGGACGCCAGGGGTTCACCCCGATTACGTGGGGGTCCATCCCCTGGAGGCGCGGATGCTTCCAGTCACCGTAGACATCGAGACCAGTGCAAACGGCGGCCTCCAAGATCTCGGGATACAGGTTTCCCCCGCTCCAGTAACGTATCCGCCCCTTTACCCCAGCCTCATGGATAAGCTCGATCTCTTCTGTCATAGCGCGGCACCATTCCTTTGGGGTGAGCTGCTCGGAGTCCCGCCCGAGATGGGCCTCTTCGTGGAAATGGAGGGCGATCTCGTGTCCCCGGGCTTCGAGGTCGGAAAGGACTGGGTTCCCTTGTTGGGCAGCGACCGCGGTAAAGGGCGACTGGACTTGAACTACGAGCACCCCACCGTGCCGTTCGACCACTTCGGCGAGGCCATAGAGATAACGCACGTGCTCCTGGAACAGCTCGAGGTCCCGGTAATCCCGGCCCCGCATAGGGGAACCGGAGAACCCCTGAGCGGTAATGCCCAAGGGTTCTACGTGGACCCCAATGGCGAAAAGAAGCACCGCCTCGGACGCGAATGTCCCTAGATTTGCCGTGAGGAACGCTAACACGAGAAGAAAAAGGCGCTTACCCATGTTCACCCCCTTTCCAGAAAACCATAGCGCCGCCCTTGATAGGAAGTGAATCGAAAGGGGGTCAACGGGCGATCAAAACCGTTTTGACCTCAGACCCGACTTTGACAACCGTTTTTTGAGGAATTCGGTTAGGAACGGTATTTAAGGCAGATCGATGGGGCGTATGGCACCATGCTCCCCTGGAAGTAGATGGGGAGCCGGAGATCAGGCCAACCGCTCCACCAGCTTGGGCGGCGCCATCCCGAGGGCTTTAAGGGCCGGCATCGCCTCGGCAGGGATCTCATCCCGCAGCCTGTACTTGAGCCCCGTCCCATCCTCGATCTCCACCGCCCGCACCTGGTTGAGGGCCTCAAGGAGCCCGGTGAAACTACCTTCCCACCCCAGCTCCTTGAGCTTCAGCCTCAACTGCTGCCTGAGAATAAACGCCAGGAAACACACCATCACATGCCCCCGCACCCTCGCCTCAGTCCAGTGGTAGATCGGCCCCAAAACCCGTGACGCGTCACGCGTTACGCGTAACG
>ENA-OSAI01000019-OSAI01000019.1-marine-sediment-metagenome-genome-assembly--contig:-NODE-19-length-121837-cov-32.777479_pt1 | contig 121837 bp, 127 predicted proteins | sample MGYA00237871_ERZ529316 | MGnify/ENA primary metagenome ERZ529316 (study PRJEB26369, sample SAMN03142814) | marine sediment metagenome | biome: marine; feature: borehole; material: sediment...
GAATGCCAATGATGGGGTATGGAATGCCAATGGGAATGATGGGCTATGGGATGGGCTATGGAATGGGATACTGCCATCAGTGGTAGCCGGCAGGAGCAATAAAACTGAACAGTATGTCAAAACCATAATCAAAACCTTTCATCATTTTTTATTTCCAGAAAACTTAAATAACATTGTTAAGGACTGATGAGGTGATGGAACTGAAAAAGATAATAGTGCTATCAATTGCAGTATTACTTCTTTCCTCCATCGTATTGGCTCAGATAAGCTTTCATAATTCCCAGAAAACTAAGAAATTGGAAGTTCTTAAGGGATTGAAAGCCAAAGTTTACAAAACTCCATACTGCAGTTGCTGTGATTTGCATATCGGATATATGCGAAGCTATGGCATTGAGGTTGAAGTTGTGGAGATGGAGGATATTTCAGGAATCAAGAATTCCTTGGGAGTTCCAGATGAGCTGTTGAGCTGCCATACAACGGTAATCAAAGATTACTTCATCGAGGGGCATGTTCCCATTGAAGCTATTTCAAAGCTGATTGAGGAGAGACCAGATGTTAAGGGCATCTCTCTGCCGGGAATGCCTTCTGGCTCACCCGGAATGCCGGGGGCAAAGGAGGGGACTTTTGTGATATACTCGGTTGATGATGGTGGATATTCAGAGTTCATGGTAATCTGATCATACTATGAGACAGTTACCAAAAATCGGCAGGATTTTACTGGCATCTCTGGCATCTTCAACCCTCTTCCTGTTCTATTTCGTTGAGAGAGTTGAAGCTCACTGTCCATTATGCACGACAGGGGCAGCGATAGTTGCAGGCACAGCAGCTATGCTCGGTATAAACCAAATGAGCATAGGAGTATTCGTTGGCGCCTTCGCTCTCTCAACAGGATCATGGTTCTCAAACATGCTCAAGGAATACATCCCATATCAGAAAGTCATAGTAATCTTATCTTCATTTTTGCTGACTGTTTTTCCTTTAACAAGCATTATGAGTGATTTTTATCCTGTTTACATCCATATTGTCGGAGATTATGGCTCCTTTCTGAACAGAACCTATCTGATTAACCTCTTCTTCGTGGGGAGTATTATAGGTGCGATTGTAGCCTTCATTGCTCCCGGGATAAGCTGGAGGATTGCCCTTAAGAGGAGAAAGGCAATAAGATATCAGGGAGTTATAATAACTCTTGCTCTGATTACTCTTGTTTCGGTATTCATACATTTCCTAATATCCAATTTACTTACAAACCAGTTGTAACCGTTCATAGATATTTTTAAAGCGTCTAAAAACTTAGAAAGAGTAACTGAAGTGTACTACACCATATTCTGATTTCGTTTTAGCAGGTAATCTACTTTGGTTCAGAGAACAAGATAAGTATGGTGATTGAAATGAAGGTGAAGATAGCAGCAGGAATAATAGGATTTCTTGTCCTAACCTCCATCGCCTCTGCAATGGGTATGGGAGGTATGATGGGAAATGGTATGATGGGAAATGGGATTGGTTACGGAATGGGATATAGTGGTGGAATGGGATATCCGGGTTATCCAGCTTACCCGGGTTATTCCGGAAGCCAGGGGTATCCTGCATATGGCAATCCCCCCTATCCCACAGATGACTGGAACGATATGCCTATGTATGGCAATGGAGTGCCGGTGAACGGATACCCGCAGCAGTATCCGTATAACCCTGAGCCAGCACAGTACAGCTACCCTGGTTACCAGGGCTATCAACAATCCGGGATTATGGATCAGATGTTCGGCATGATGAATCAGATGTTCAGCTACATGCAGTCAATGATGAACCAGATGGGTTATTTCATGGGAAGAATGATGGGGTTCTAACCAGCTAACAATTAAATTTAAATTAATTTAATTTTATTTAACTTTAATTTAATATTTTAGAGCATTGAGATGATGAGGTTGGGCTTTTTTTATAGTTTTTAGGGCATTTAAAAATCACAACAAGATAGAAGATATAAAGCAAAAGATGAGCTAAATGAAAATCTTACCACACTTCCTTGTTCTTTCTGTAAGAGAGTATCAGGAAATTCTGCAGGGAGATTGTAGCTGATAAGACAGTTCATCAAAGATGATGTGGGGCACTGCAGAGGTGGCCCGAAACATAACGGGTGTGTTATTTTTCTCCGGTAGGAATCGTTATAAATAGGTTGCTCAAAATTTCTATCTGGATGTTGAAGTGTGTCGTTTACACCTGGAGTGATATATACGACATGTGCAGAAACCTCGGAAAGAAGATTAGAGATACCTTCAAACCTGATGTAATTGTTGCCATTGCAAGGGGTGGCTGGGTACCAGCGAGAATTCTCTGCGATCTTCTCGATGTAACTGGGCTTTATAGCGTGAAGATAGAACACTGGGGTAAGGTAGCCACGCCGGGGGAGGCTAAGATCGTTCAGCAGTTGAATGTCAATCTAAATGGAAAAAGCGTCCTCCTCGTAGATGATGTTACAGATACGGGAGATACTGCCATTATCGCAAGGGAACATCTATTAGACCTCGGAGCTAAAGATGTCAGAATAGCCGTGCTTGACCATAAAATTACATCTCGCTTTACTCCTGATTTCTATGTTAACAGAATGGACTCCTGGAAATGGATCGTTTATCCTTGGAGCTACCACGAAGATACAAGAGATTTCATCGAGAAGCTCTCACTATTCTATGAAACTCCACAAAATATTCAAAGGATTTTAAAGGAGAAGTATGACTTTGAGGTGGATTTAAGTATAATTGAGTATGTCACCCAAGAACTTGGATTTGAATTCAAGACTGAAAAGGTTAAAAAGGCTGATTGATGTTGCTTCAGGAAGAAAAAGAGCAGAACTTGTGTTAAAAGATGCTGAGCTCGTCAATGTTCTTACGGAGGAGATCTACCCGGCAGATATTGCAATTTCGGATAATCTCATCGCTGGAGTGGGAAATTATTCCGGAATAAAAGAGATTGATTGCAGAGATTTTTTTGCTGTTCCGGGGCTTATAGATGGTCACACACATATAGAGATGTCAATGCTCACCTTAACTGAATTTGCAAGAATTGTTGTTCCGAGAGGAAACACAGCGGTAATAGCCGATCCGCATGAGATAGCAAATGTTCTCGGAGTGGATGGGGTTAAATTAATGATTGATGAAGCAAAGTACATACCAATAAGATTTTTCTGCATGGCACCTTCTTGCGTACCCTCATCAAATCTTGAAACAGGTGGAGCAGTAATAACGGATAGAGAAATTGAGGAATTGCTCAGTATGGAAGAGGTTATAGGTGTTGCAGAGGTAATGCGTTTTTCCGATGTTGTTAGTGGTAATGAGGAATTTCTGAAGAAAATACTGGTATCCGGAAAAGTTGATGGGCACGCCCCTTTCCTGTCAGGAAAAGCTCTAAATGCTTACATTTCAGCAGGTATTCAAACAGATCACGAAAGTGTAAGCTTTGAGGAGGCACGGGAGAAGTTAAGGCTTGGAATGAAAATAATGGTTAGAGAAGGAAGTGTTGCAAAAAATCTCAAAGATTTGATCGAATTGGTTAAAAAAGGGAATAGAAATGTGATGCTCGTGACTGATGGAGATAGGAATCTGAATGACCTTATCAAGAAGGGTTATCTCGATTATGTTTACAGAAAAGCAGTTAAGGAAGGAATTGATGCAATAAAGGCTTTACAGATGTGCACAGTAAATCCAGCCGAACACTACGGGCTGAATATAGGTTCAATTACTCCCGGAAAATTCGCAGATATCGTTATTTTGAGTGATCTCGAGAATTTTAAGGTTGAAAGGGTTATATTTAACGGGAAGATTCTGGATGGGGGAGATTTCCATAGGAGGTACCAATATCCAGAAAAAGCGAAAAACACGATTAAAGCGAGAAAAATTAGTAAAGAGGATATTAAGCTCGACCCGAAAGACGGAAAGAAGACCAGAGTTATTAAATTGATTGAAGGAGAATTGCTGACAGATGAATTGATTGTTGAAAAAATATCCGACAGCATTAACAAGATTGTGGTTCTCGAGAGACATAAAGGAACAAACAGAATAGGTAAGGGATTCGTTTACGGATTTGGAATAAAAAGTGGGGCTATCGCTTCCACAATAGCTCACGATTCACACAACATAATTGCGGTTGGGGATGCGAACGATGATGATTATATAGTTAAGGCTGTGAACAGATTGATTGAGCTTCAGGGTGGGATTGTTGTGGTAAATAAAAACGGAGTTTTTGAATTACAGCTTGAGATTGCTGGCTTAATGACTGAAAAATCGACAGATGAAGTTATGAAAAAATTGAGATTGATACACCAGCAATTGGAAGAGATGGGATGCAAGCTTGAAGCCCCAATTATTGCTTTGAGTTTCCTCGCTCTTCCCGTGATTCCAAAACTAAAAATAACCGACTATGGACTTGTGGATGTGGGAAGGCAAGAGGTGGTTGATGTTTTTGTGGATTGAGTTTAATTTTCTTATTTCATCTTCTGAAAGTTTAGAATTAACCCAATCCAGATGTGGGTAAATTTAACCTTCTCCCTTATTTTTCTTACTTCGATAGCTAATTCGTTTATTTGTCTTTTATTTCTTTCTCATTCACATACTTTGTCTGTTTTGCCATCACCGGGCTCACTGCGCTGCTCAGCACCACCAAAACCAGCAGTATTGGTATCGCTTTCTTCAACACTCATACCACCCAGTAACCAATATTCATTCAATTATTTAAAATTTTTCTTTTAGTGTATGGTAAATATAGAAAAATATCTTTAATTTCCTAAAACACTAAAATTTTCTACATATTCTGAGCCTATAAATCTCAAATCTCAATTTATCACAAAATAAGAATTAGTAACTAAATAGCCACCAAATAATAACACAAAAGTTGGCACCCTCTCAACAGCTTTTCAGAAATTCTTATATTTGTGAATCCTTTTCTCATAATGGGTGATTCAGGTGGATACATTTCCTGATAAGTTCAAGTGTGTTATAACCAACTGGGATTATATGGATTGGCTGTGCAGACGGGTATCAGAACAGATAAAGGAGGATGGATTTAAGCCAGATATGATCGTGGCTCTCGCAAGGGGTGGCTGGTTTGCAGGAAGAGTTCTCTGCGACCTCTTGGGATTGGATGATTTAACAAGCCTGAAAATAGAGCACTATGTAGGAACTGCAGCAAAAAGTGGGGAGGTCAAAATAAGGTACCCCCTCCCTGATGGCTCAGTTGAGGGGAAAAAAGTTCTCGTGGTAGATGATATTGCCGATACAGGAGGTAGCATGAAAAAGGCAAAAGAGCATGTTATGGAAGAGGGTGCTTCAGAGGTAAAAACAGCCACATTGCAGCTCCTTTATACATCAAAGTTCATCCCGGACTACTTTGGAGAATACATGGAAGAATGGGCATGGGTTGTGTTCCCCTGGAATTTCATTGAAGACATGGTTGATATAATATCAAGGCTTCTCGCAAAAGAGAAAAGAGATTTCTGGACAGAATGGGACATAAAATGGGGACTTTACTCCTATCACCAGATTGATCCCATCCATCTTGAGATTGCCCAGCCGGGAAGGTTTTCAGAGGTCATGAAAGAGATGGAGAGAAGGAGAATTATCAGGTTTGTAGAAGAAGACGGGAAAAAAGGATGGATTCTGACAGAATAGGTGGTTCTATGACTGTCAAAGCCGAAATAGGCATCATCGGTGGAACGGGTGTTTATGATCAGGATGCCTTTGAGAATATAAAAGAGGTCGATATCGATACCCCCTTCGGCAAACCATCTTCCTCAGTACTGATAGGAAGCTTAGAGGGAAGAAATGTAGCCTTTATTCCGAGACACGGAAAGGGGCATATCTATTCGCCAACACATGTACCTTACAGAGCCAATATATATGCGATGAAAAAGCTTGGAGTTCACACAATTCTGAGCATTGCCGCCGTAGGAAGTCTGAAAGATGAGATCAAACCCCTTGATATCGTTGTTCCAGATCAGATATTCGATAGAACCAGAAGAAGAGTCAGCACATTTTATGAGGATGTTGTTGTCCACATCGGCTTTGCAAACCCCTTCTGCAAGAGGATTTCGGAGAAGATCGTTGAGGTGGCAAAGACACTCAACTACGATGTTCACCCTGAAGGGACATATGTGTGCATAGAGGGTCCTCAGTTCTCAACAAAGGCAGAGAGTTCAGTCTACCGAGCTCTTGGATTTGATATAATCGGAATGACAGCCCTTCCAGAGGCAAAACTTGCAAGAGAGGCTGAAATTTGCTATGCAACCATCGCAACAGTTACAGACTATGATGTCTGGAAAGAGAGTGAAGTGGATGTTGCGACTGTGCTTGAAAATGCTGCAAAAAACGAGGAGAAGGTTAAAAACCTTCTTAAAAAGCTCATTCCATTGATTGACGATGATGAGGGCTGTGAGTGCAGAAACTCGCTCAGATTTGCAATCACAACTTCAAAGGAGTTTATAAAAGATCTGGCGCTTGAAAAGGTTGGAATCTTCATCTCAAGATACCTTTAATTTATTTTAAATTTATTTTAACTCTATTTTTAGTTCCATATCTCACCCAATCTGGGATAAGGGGGTAATTAAAAACCCGAAAACTTATTAACTTAACACAATATTAATATGGTGGGGATTAATATGAAAGGAGGTAAAAAAGCAGTTCTGATATTGTTAGTAGCGGCAACACTTCTTTTCGCCGGTTGTGCAGGAGAAGAGAAACCTGCCGCCCCAGCTGAGACACCCAAACCAGCTGAAACGCCAGCTGCTACACCAACTCCAGCACCTGCAGAGGAGAAAATGCTGGTTATCGGTGTAACAGATAAGGTCACAGACATGGATACCGCCAATGCCTACGACTTCTTCACATGGGAAGTGATGAACAATGTGATGGGTGGACTTTACAGATACAAGCCCGGGACAACAGAACTTGAACCCTATCTTGCTGAGAGCTATGAAGTACAGGATAGTGGAAAGGTTTACATCTTCCACCTGAGGAAAGACCTGAAGTTTGCAGATGGTACACCCTGCACGGCACAGGATGTTGTAAGAAGTATCAAGAGAGTTATGGATATTGCTGGCGATCCATCCTGGCTCGTAACTGACTTCGTTGAGGATGTAGAAGCTGTTGATGATTACACTGTTAAATTCACACTCAAAACACCTATTGCCTACTTCCTCTCACTCGTGGCAACTCCACCATACTTCCCGGTCCATCCAGACTATAAAGCAAACGAGATTGACAGCGATCAGACCGCCGGAGGAGTTGGCCCATACAAGATCTCAAAGTGGGTAAGGGATCAGGAGCTCATACTTGAAGCCAATCCGAACTTCTTCGGAGATGCTCCAAAGACTCCAAAGATCATTATCAGGTTCTATCAGGATGCCACAACACTTAGACTTGCAATAGAGAAAGGTGAAATCGACATTGCTTGGAGAACTCTGACACCGGTTGACATTGAGTCCCTCAAGAAGAGTGAGAACCTACAGGTTGTTGAAGTACCAGGAGCCTTTATCCGATATCTCGTGCTGAATGGAAACGAAAGCACAGCATTCCCGACAAAGGATGTGCATGTAAGAATAGGCATTGCAGCAGCAATTGATAGAAACGATCTGAACCAGAGAGTCTTCCTTGGCACGATGGAGCCTTTGTATTCACTCGTACCGATAGGGATGTGGAGTTATAAGCCTGTGTTCAAAGACTATGGCGATGGAAACATCGAACTTGCAAAACAGCATCTTGCAATGGCAGGATATGACGAGAACAACAAACTCAAGCTTGAGCTCTGGTGGACACCAACACACTACGGTGATACTGAAAAGGATCTGGCTCAAGTGATCAAGGAGCAGCTTGAAGCTACAGGTGTCATTGAGGTTGAGCTGAAGAGTGCAGAGTGGTCAACCTATGTTGACTACGCCAGAAAGAGTGCAATGATGGCTTCATTCTTCGGATGGTATCCCGACTACCTCGATCCAGATGATTACACCACACCCTTCCTGAAATCAGGATCAAACAGATGGCTTGGTTATCCATACAGTGATCCAGGAATGGACGAGCTTCTCGAGAAGGCCGCAACAGCCCCAACACAGGAGGAGAGAACACAGTACTACGAGCAGATCCAGGACAAACTCAAGGAGGATTCTCCGATAGTACCATTACTCCAGGGCAAGCTGTTCGTTGTGGCAAAGAAAGATGTAAAGGGAATAATCCTGGACCCAACAATGCTCTTCAGATACTACCTGCTTGAGTGATTTTATTTTTCTTTATTTTTATCAAAACACCGTGCAAATTGCTAACAACTGACAGAAAAGTTGAAAAGCTTTTTAAATCTACCAGAACGCACATTGAGAGATGGCGTCTCTGAAAGCATACATAGCAACAAGAGCCTTGCTCGTTATTCCAACGGTAATAATCCTCCTTACCTTAGTGTTTTTCATCCTAAGGATTCTTCCCGGGGATCCAATAGCTTCCATGGTAGGGCAGAAAGTACCTCCAGAAGTTCTGGAAAAATTAAGAGAGGAGGCTGGACTGAACAAACCGCTGATCGTTCAGTATGTCGATTACATCTTCAACATCATACATGGAGATTTTGGCAGATCAATGATATGGGGCAAACGCCCTGTGCTATCTGAAATTATGGACAGATTTCCTGCCACCTTAGAGCTGACGATATTTGGGTTCATAATAAGTGTCATCCTCGGTGTGATTACAGGTTCCGTAGCTGCATTCAGGCGAGGGTCAAAGTTAGATGCCTCAATGAGGGTCTACAGCATCCTTGCCTATTCTCTTTTCATTCCATGGTTTGGTATGGTCCTTCAGATGATTTTTGGGGTTTATTTTGATATTCTCCCGATTGGCGGGAGAATTTCCCCAGGAATGGAACCTGAAAGGATTACAAGTCTTTATGTTCTCGATTCGATTATAACATTGAACTTCAAAGCGCTTTCCGCATCCCTCATCCACCTCTTCCTCCCATCCCTTACACTAGGTATAGTGCTTTCAGGAGCCTATACAAGGCTTGTCAGAAACAACCTGATCGATGTTCTCTCCCAGGATTACATAACTGCCTATCGTTCCAGAGGCGTGAAAAACATGAAAATAGTGAGGCACGCGATGAAAAACGCCTTCATTCCAGTAATAACCCTGATGGGACTCCAATTCGCAATACTTCTTGCAGGTGCTGTGCTGACAGAGACAACCTTTTCATGGCCCGGAATGGGTACATTCCTCCTTGAAAGGATACAGTACAGAGACTATAATTCTGTTCAAGGCGCGATAGTTTTCTATGCCCTCTTTGTCGCTCTGATAAGTCTTGTTGTTGATGTTATCTACGCGCTGATAGATCCGAGAATAAGATACTGAGGGGTTCCAATGCAGGTAAAAAATCTTGCTACCAAGATATTCAGACCGATAATTCCGGAGGCAGAAGGAAGGAACATGGTAATAGCCGGAATGATTATAGTAGCTATTGTGCTTTTCATGGCGATCTTTGCAGATATAATTTCACCTTACGACCCGACAAAGCTCGCAGGAAAACCTCTGAGTCCTCCGTCAGCACAGAATCTTATGGGTACAGATAACCTTGGAAGAGATGTTTTTTCAAGGGTAATTTATGGCTCAAGAATTGTCCTGATGGTTGTTTTTTCAGCATCCCTCGTTTCGATGTCAATCGGAGTACCTATAGGGTTGATTTCAGGATACTTTGGAGGTAAGCTTGACAGGGCAATTTCAATGATTATGGACAGTATGTATGCATTTCCGAGCCTCATACTTGCCATTGCAATTGCTGCTGTTCTTGGGCCAAGTGTTGTAAATGCTGTCGTGGCAATTTCGGTGGTTTATGTTCCCACATACTTTAGAATGACGCGTGGACAGACCCTTTCATTAAAATCAAGACTCTTTGTCGAAGCCGCAAGAGCAGCAGGTGCAGGAAATCTTCGAATAATGAGAAGATATATCTTCCCGAACCTTGTTACAACAGTTATAGTTGTTTTTTCACTCAGTATAGCGGATGCAATTTTAACTGAGGCGGGATTGAGTTTCCTTGGTTTTATCGTCACAGCCCCTACGCCTGACTGGGGATTTGATCTCAGTTCAGGAAGACCTTATCTTCCCTCAGGTTACTGGTGGATGATAACATTCCCTGGAGCAATGGTCATGATTCTTGCTTTGGGGTTTGCGCTGATAGGTGAAGGTCTCAGTGAACTCTACGCACCAGGGAGGGAAAGATGATGAGTCTACTCGAAATCAGAAATCTGAGCACTTATTATCACTCAAGAAGGGGTGTGTTGAGGGCAGTAGATATGGTCTCACTGAGCTTAGATGAGAGGGAGTTTGTTGGAATAGTTGGAGAAAGTGGTTGTGGAAAATCGACCCTTGCCTTCTCAATAATGCGACTTATTCAACCACCGGGAGAGATTGTCGAAGGTGAGATTATCTTCAGCGGAAAAAATTTGCTTGAACTAAATGATGAGGAGATGAGGAGAGTAAGAGGAAAGGAAATAGGAATGGTCTTTCAGGATCCCATGACGAGTCTTGATCCTCTTGAGAAGATTGGTGATCAGATTGTTGAAACAATCCAGATGCATGAAGATATCGGGAAAAAAGAGGCTCTTGAAAAGGCGAGAGAGCTCTTAGAGAGTGTCGGGTTGCCTGGTAACAGGGTGAATTATTACCCCCATCAGCTTAGCGGGGGGCAGAGGCAGAGAGTTATGATTGCTCTCGCTATAGCCCTCAACCCAACACTTCTTATAGCAGATGAGCCTACAACAGCTCTCGATGTGATTGTTCAGGAAAAAATAATGAACATACTCAAAAAGATGACCTCTGAAGGTAGATCAATTATCCTGATTACTCATGATTTCTCTCTTGCTGCTGAAAAGAGTGATAGAATTGTTATTATGTATGCTGGATGGATAGTTGAAATGGGTGACTCTAAAAAACTCGTGAATGATCCACTGCATCCATATACGAAAGGCCTACTCGAATCGGTTCCAGACCTCTGGCTTGAGAGAAGGATAAAAACCATGCCAGGTCTGCCGCCCGATCTTGTCAATCCTCCTCCGGGATGCAAGTTCCATCCAAGATGTCCAAAAGCCATGGATGTGTGCAGAAAAGAAGAGCCTCCGGAAGTCCAGGTTAATGGCAGGTTCGTTAAATGCTGGCTTTATGGGGTGTGAAAATGGAAATAATCAAAGTTGAAGGCCTGAAGAAATATTTCCCCGTTCAAAAGTCATTCCTTGAAGTTCTTTTCTCAAAAGAACTCCAGTTCATAAAGGCAGTGGATGGTGTCAGTTTTACCGTGAAAAAAGGTGAGATGCTCTCACTTGTAGGAGAGAGTGGTTGTGGAAAAACAACCGTTGGTAGAATGCTCGTTGGTCTTGAAGAACCAACAGAAGGCAGAATATACTTCAAAGAAAGAGATATAACTTCACTCAGAGGAGAAAAGAGAAGAGAAATCCAACGACACATCCAGATTATTTTCCAGGATCCCTATGCATCTCTCAATCCAAGAATGAAGATTGGAGAACATATAACTGATCCACTCCTGATTCATGGTATTGCCACCAACGAAGAGGCAAAGAGGATGGCTATCGAGATGCTCGAAAGAGTTGGACTCGTTCCTGGTGAGCAATTCTACAACAGACTTCCTTACCAGCTTAGTGGAGGGCAGAGGCAGAGAGTAGCAATAGCGAGGGCAATGGTTCTCAAACCCGAATTTGTTGTGGCTGATGAGGCTGTATCGATGATCGATGTTTCGTTAAGGGCCGCTATCCTCAACCTGCTGATGTCCTTCAAGGAAGAATACAACCTGAGCATGCTCTTCATTACCCATGATCTGAGCGTGGCAAAACTGGTTGGTGACAGAATTGCAGTAATGTATCTCGGAAAAATCGTTGAGCTGGGAGAGGTTAACGAGGTTATTCACAAGCCAAAGCACCCCTATACAGCAGCACTTCTCTCAGCAGTTCCAAGCTTTGAAAAGAGAGATTTAAGAGTTGGAATTTTCGGTGATGTGTCCAATCCAATTGATTTGCCCCCAGGATGCAGATATAATCCGAGGTGTCCCTTTGCAAAAGATGAATGCAGAAAGGCTGAGCCTGAACTCATAGGAACTGACAGACACAGCTTTGCGTGCCATTATCCACTTGATATCGTTGTAGAATGACTGTATTAGCCATTCGAATGAGTTTCATAAACTGCGACGATTTCAAAACTGATTTCATAGTTTCCCTCCGAGGCATACGGCTCAAATAAAAGACTTATTTTTAGCTTTTTCTCACTGTTGGATGCAACTGTAAATGCATCCCCTTCAAGAGATGATGAGCCCTGCATGATTTTTACCTTACCAATGAGGATATCTCCTACACTGATTTTTCCGTTTGAATCACTATCCAAGTAAAAAAGCCAGATTCCATTACCGGTGAGATTTGAAATAAAACTTTTGATTCCAGATCTTACCTCGAGATTTACTATCCTGCCCTTGAAGCTGAAATCTCCCTCGTTTTTTATCATAATTTCTCCTGTATCTGCGAAGCCATCTCTATCTGTGTCCTGAAACTCTGCAACAACCTCGTTCTGATTTAACCCATTTATTTTTATCAGAGAGCCTTCAGAGGTGCCAGATAGCTTTACAGTTGCAACAGAATAGACAACATTTCCTGCAACGCCCGCTATCAGAAAAACAGATAGAACTGCAAAAAATTTCAGCTTTTGTCCGGCAATTTTCCTGAGCATACCATAAAAACCGGTTTTTTAAAGTTAAAGATTGTGTGGAAGTGAGTTTTTTGATGTAATTTCTCACAACCGGATGGTATGCAGCTAAATGAAAAACTGTTTATATTTCCTGATGGGATTTTTGTTCATGAAAATACTCGAGCTGAGTGACGAGCTTTATCTGGTTGATCTTCCCCACGAAAAAAGAGGTTTCAGGAGATTTATATCCTCTTGGATTTTTAAAAGCGGAAGCAATGCTTTTATTGTGGATGCCGGTACATCGGCAACCGTTAAAAAGCTTGTTGAAGCTCTTGAATACCTCAAGGTGAAAAAAGTAGAATTCATTCTTCTGACACATATCCATATAGACCATGCAGGTGGTGTTGGTGATTTTCTCAGATACCATCCTGAAGCGAAGGTTGTGGTTCATGAAAAGGGGCTGAAACACCTTATTAACCCTGAAGCACTGTGGAAGGGAAGTATTAAAGTTCTTGGAGATCTTGCACACCTTTATGGAGAAATTAAACCTGTGCCTTCAGATGCTATTCACTCTGGAGAGATCATGTTCGAAGGTTCCGAGATATCCGTGATTGACACTCCAGGACATGCTCCACATCACCAGAGCTATATTTTTGATGATTATCTTTTTGCAGGAGAGGCGTTAGGTGTGCACACTTACCTCAAAATGATGAACTTCTACCTGCGTCCTGCAACGCCTCCAAAGTTCATTTATGAGGTTGCCAGGGCATCAATTGAGAAGCTTGCAGACATTGAAAGAAAAACTGTTTGCTTCGGACATTTTGGGTATGAAGAAGATAGTAGAAAAATTGCCGAACTCGCTCTCAACCAGCTTGATCTGTGGGTCGAAACAGTTCAGGATATTGCATGCGAGAAAGGTTACGGTGGTGAGGATGAGATCATCCATGTTTCAAGAGAGGAGTTGATGACAACTGACTCAATCTTTGCCAGATACGAATATATTGATGAAGACATTAAAAGCAGGGAAGATTACTTTATAGTGAACACACTCAAAGGGATTGTGGGCTATGTGAAGGAGAGATTCTGCCCAGATTGATTAAGCCACAATGATTCGTGTATGGAGCTTGGGAATACCTGATGTTGCCAAATCCAGTAGAGGTCAATTTGATTTTTTCAGTCTTTATTGTCTCGTGCATGTGTTGGTTCACAGTAACACGGCTCACAATAACCCTACTGCTTTAAGATTTCAAACAACAATGAAATGCAACCATGGTGTTTGACGATTTTCAATTCTGGTTTTCAACGATAAAACTTAAACTTCAATCCAGCCAACCCTTATGAGTGGGAAGAGATAATGAGGACCGCTATAGTCGGGCATGTGCTGAGATTGCGCTCAGACTTATAGAAGAGGAGGATCTTGACAGAGAGAGAATTGAGAGAATAAAAAAAGATGTTTCCAAGGAGTTCAGATTATCTAAACTACCATCAAACCCAGATATTGCCAAATATCTTTCTGATAGGATTCTATCCTTTTTTGAAGAAAAAGAAGAGGTTGAAAAGAGGCTAAGAGAGGTCAGGAGGGCATTAAAGCTGAAGCCTGTGAGAACACTATCAGGTGTTGCAGTAGTGGCTGTGATGTCATCTCCTGCAAGATGTCCCCATGGAAGATGTGTTCCCTGTCCCGGAGGTTACAACACACCTCAAAGCTACACGGGCAAAGAACCGGCTGCCATGAGAGGTATGCAGCATGGTTATGATCCTTTCAGGCAGGTTACTGCAAGATTGAAAGAGCTGAAAGAGATAGGTCATGATACTGAAAAGGTTGAAATAATAGTGATGGGGGGAACATTTCCGGCAAGAGAGAAGGATTACAAAGATGACTTCATCCTGAATATTTACAATGCACTCAACTCATTCGGAAAGAGAAGGAGAGTTCAATCAAAATTGATAGAGGGGGCAAAAAAGCTAAACGAGCATGCAAAGGCAAGATGTGTTGGACTGACCTTCGAAACTCGTCCCGATTACGCTGGGAAAAAGGAGATTAAAGAGATGCTTGACTATGGAGGTACAAAGGTCGAGCTTGGCGTGCAGAGTGTGGATGACAGAATTCTGCAGAAAATAAAAAGAGGACATGGAGTAAAGGAGGTCGTGGAGGCAACAAGACTTCTGAAGGATGCTGCTTTCAAGGTTGGTTACCACATCATGCCCGGTCTTCCAGGCTCAGATTCTAAAAAAGATCTGGAGAACTTCAAAAAAATATTCGAGGATCCAGGATTTAAGCCTGACTACCTTAAAATCTACCCGACTCTGGTTGTAGAGGGTACGGAGCTTTATGAGATGTACAAAAAAGGTGAATACAGACCATATACCACTGAAGAAGTTGCTGAGCTTATTGCTGAGGCAAAAAGACACTTTCCTGTCTGGGTGAGAGTTCAGAGAATACAGCGAGATATCCCTGTAAAGTATGCCATAGGACTTGATAGAGGAAATCTCAGACAGATCGTCCACAGTAAAATGAGAGAGAAGGGATGGAAATGCAGATGTATAAGATGCAGAGAGGTAGGACATGCAGGAATAAAAGATATTGAATCTCTAATTTCAGAGTCAGAAGTAGTTGTGAGAGATTACGAGGCATCAAATGGGACAGAGAGGTTCATATCCTTTGAGAATAGAGACAAAGATTTGCTTTTTGCTTTCATCAGGCTGAGAGGGGGTAACCCATATTTCAAAGAAATTGAGGACCATGCACTCATAAGAGAGCTGCATGTTTATGGTGAGGTGCTCCCCGTTGGTGTGAGAGATAGTTCAGCTGTTCAGCACAGAGGAATAGGTGAGAGGCTCCTCAAAACCGCAGAAGAGCTTGCTAAGGAGAATTTTGACAGAATAGCTGTTATAAGTGGTGTTGGTGCAAGAGAATACTACAGAAGGCATGGGTACAGGAGAAAGGGCAATTACATGGTAAAGAGGATTTAAAGGTTTAAATCTGATGATAACTTTAATAAAAATTATAAAAATGTTACAGACTTTCTGCCCCTTGCTGCCTGTTTCTGATGTAAATCAGTTTTTTATTGGGTAGTAGAACTAAACACTAATACTTGGAAATAAGATTTTCTACTCTATTGCTCGTTCCCGATTCCTCACTTACACCATTTCTGTGATTCTGACCTTTAACCTTTAACCGTCAAACTACAGGTATCCTGACTGGTTTCTTGAAATACTCTTTCCTTTCATCTTCCATCTCTTCATTACTCTTTCTTTTAAATTTTCTACAAAAAATTTGGCTAAAATTATTTGTTTGAGCCATAAACCATCGATTAATCGATACTCTCACCGAGAATCTTCAAAGCGATCAAAATAGATAACCCTTAAATATGACATGGGTGTGTATTAATCGATAATAAAAAAAGGTGATTTTATGAAACTGTATGAATATCAGGCTAAACAGATTTTCTCAGAGCACGGAATAAGGACTCCAGCAGGCAGGATTGCCTTTACAGCAGAAGAGGTAAAAAAAATTGCCGAAGAGTTCGGAGCTGTTGTTCTTAAATCCCAAGTTCTTGTAGGTGGGCGTGGAAAAGCAGGTGGAATTAAAAAGACAGAGACTCCTGATGAGGCATACAGCAAAGCAAAGGAGTTACTGAAAATGGAGATAAAAGGCTTAAAAGTTGAGAAAATACTCGTGGAGGAGAAACTTGACATTGAGAGAGAGATGTATGCCGGAATAACTCTTGACAGAGGGAACAAGGGAATTGTCATAATCCTCAGCTCTGTTGGTGGGATGGACATTGAAGAAATAGCCGCAAAGCATCCTGACAGAATAGCGAAGAAGGTTATCAACCCCATCTGGGGTCTGCAAGATTATCAGATAAGAGAGCTTCTTTACGAATCTGGAATGCCAAGAGAGTACTTCAAAGATGTTTTTTCAATTTTAAAAACCCTTTACAGAATTTTCATCAAATATGAAGCTGAGCTGACAGAAATCAATCCACTTGTAGTAACAAGAGATGGTGCTATTTATGCTGCTGATGCGAGACTGAACATAGATGATAGCTCGCTGTACAGAAACAGAGAGATGGCAGAGAAGAGAGAGATTTCCGGCTCAGATCTTGAAAAGGAGGCAGAAAAGAAGGGAATAAACTATGTAAAACTCGATGGAAACATCGGAGTTATCGCCAATGGGGCAGGCATGTCTATGGCAACTATGGACCTGATCTACCTTGAAGGTGGAAAACCTGCCAATTTCTTAGACATCGGTGGTGGTGCTTCATCAGAGCTCGTAAAAACATCTATAAACCTCATTCTGAGCGATCCAAGCGTGAAGGTGATTTTCATAAATATTTTCGGTGGGATAACGAGGTGTGATGTCGTAGCTGAGGGGCTTGTAAATGCTTTCTCCGAGATGGATGTCAAAACTCCTGTGGTTTTAAGACTCTCCGGAACCAATGAAGAGCAGGGAAGAAAGATAATTTCCGAATTTCTGAAGAATAATCCCGGTAAGCTCATACCTGTTACCACCATGGAAGAGGGAGCTAAAAAAGCTGTTGAACTTGCAGGAGGTGTTTAAATGGCTATTCTGATAGATGAGAATACAAAAGCCATAGTACAGGGCATTACAGGCTATCAGGGATCATTTCATACCCAGAGAATGCTTTCATACGGGACAAAAATAGTCGGAGGCGTTACTCCCGGAAAGGAGGGTGAGAGTGTTCATGGTGTGCCGGTGTTCAACACTGTCAAGAGTGCTGTGGATGAGACCGGTGCCAATGCATCCATAATATTCGTCCCTCCCGCATTCGCATGTGATGCAGTTTTTGAGGCTGTTGATTCGGGAATAAAGCTCGTCGTCTGCATAACCGAAGGTATTCCGGTTCACGACGAACTAAGAATGTACTGGAAAGTTAAAGAGAAGAATGCAGTTCTCATAGGACCAAACTGTCCCGGTGTAATCAGCCCAGGAAAATCCCATCTGGGAATCATGCCTTTTGAAATATTCAGTGAAGGGAATGTTGGAATCATTTCGAGAAGCGGAACACTAACCTACCAGATTGCATACAATCTCACGAGCATGGGAATCGGGCAATCAACTGTTATTGGTATTGGCGGGGACAGGATAATTGGCTCAGATTTTATTGAGCTATTAAAAATGTTTGAGAGGGATGATGAGACTGAACTGGTTGTTCTCGTTGGCGAAATAGGTGGAACAGATGAGGAGAACGCTGCTGAATTTATTTCAGCTGAGTTCTCAAAGCCAGTTGTTGGATACATCGCCGGAATAACTGCCCCTCCAGGAAAAAGGATGGGTCATGCGGGAGCAATCATTGAAGGTGGAAAAGGTACCGCTGAATCAAAAATTAAAGCCTTAGAAGATGCGGAAGTGAGGGTTGGAAAAACACCTTATGAAGTTGCAAAAATCGTGAAAGAGCAAATCAAAGGTTAATTTCAGGGGTGAACCAATGAGGATCCGGAATGATATAGTTATTGTCGGTGCAGGACTTGCAGGAATGAGGGCTGCCATAGCTGCATCAGAGGTTTCAAGAGATCTCTCAATTGCAATAGTTGCAAAAACCTATCCCATAAGATGTCACAGCGTATGTGCAGAGGGTGGAACTGCTGCTGTGATGCGAGAAGGAGATAGCTTTGACCTTCATGCCTGGGATACAGTTAAAGGGGCAGACTTTCTGGCTGATCAGGATGCCGTTGAATTTTTTGTGAGAGAGATGCCCAAAGAAATTCTGAGACTCGATAATTGGGGATGCCCCTGGAGCAGGACTCAGGATGGAAAAATCGCCCAGAGACCTTTTGGAGGGCATTCCTTTGACAGGACGGTTTTTGCAGCAGACAGAACAGGGTTTCATGAGGTTCACACGCTCTATGAGAGAATGCTCAGCTACCCCAATATCGTCAGATTTGACGAGTACTTCATGACAAATCTGGTCATAGAGGATGGTGAGGTTAAGGGGCTTACAGCAATTGAGCTCAAAACAGGCGATATCGTTCTTTTTGAGGCAAAAGTAGTTATAATAGCCACAGGAGGTGCTGGCAGGCTTTTCGGATTTACAACTTACAGTCACCAGGTAACAGGGGATGGTCTTGCCGTTGCTTACAGGGCAGGAGTACCTCTGAAGGATATGGAGTTCTTCCAGTTCCACCCCACAGGACTGATTCCATCCGGAATTCTGATGACAGAAGCTTGCAGGGGCGAAGGTGGATATCTGCGGAACAGTAAAGGTGAGAGATTTATGGAGAAATACGCTCCTGCAAAAATGGAGCTTGCACCAAGGGATGTGGTTGCAAGATCCATGTGGACGGAGATACTGGAAGGCAGAGGGCTTGAGAGCCCATATGGGCCATACATAGCTCTCGATCTCACCCATCTCGGAGAGGAGAGGATTAACGAGAGGCTTCCTCTCATAAGAGATGCTGCAATCAAGTTTGCAGGAGTTGACCCGGTTGAGGAACCGATTCCAGTCAGGCCGGTTGCTCATTATACTATGGGCGGAATCCACACAAACATGTACTGTGAAACGCCAGTAAGGGGGCTTTACGCTGCAGGAGAGGCTGCATGCGTTAGCATTCATGGAGCAAACAGGCTTGGCTCAAACTCAACGGCTGAGTGTTTGGTATTTGGAAGAGTTGCCGGTGAAAGAGCTGCAGAGTATGCCCTTAAAAAAAGCTACTACCCATCAACAGACTTCCTAAAAGAGGAGGAGAAAAGAATAAACTCTCTCTTCAGAGAAGGAGAAGAATCTGCCTATGAGATCAAGGCAGAACTTAACAGGACTATGGATGAGAATCTATGGATTTTCAGGAATGAAGATGGAATGGCTGAAGCCGTGAAGAAGATCATAGAACTGAAGGAACGCTACAAAAATGTCTCGGTTGCAGATACCTCAAAGAAATTCAACACAGACCTGACCTTTGCACTGGAGGTTGGCTTCATGCTCGACTTGGCAGAAGTTGTTGCCATTGGAGCATTGAAAAGGAGAGAAAGCAGAGGGGCACACTACAGAACAGATTATCCCAAGAGGGATGATGAGAGATGGCTTAAACACACCTTAGCATATTACTCAAAGGATGGACCCATATTTGAGTATCTACCAGTGACGATAACCAAGTGGCAGCCAGTGGAGAGGACTTACTGAGGTGATAGGATGGATGTGATATTCAGGGTAAGGAGATTCGATGGTGAAAAATCTTACTGGAGCGACTTTGTTATTCCTGCAAAAAAAGGAATGACCGTGCTTGAGGGATTATATTACATAAAGGAGAATTACGATGGGAGTTTAGCTTTTCGTGCATCATGCAGGATGGGAATCTGCGGAAGCTGTGCAGTCAAAATAAACGGAAAACCTGTACTCGCATGTGAAACACAGATACTCCATCTGAACTCCACAACAATAAAAATTGAGCCTCTCGATAACTTTGAAGTCATAAAAGACCTCGTTACTGAATTTGATGGATTTTTCACAAAACACGAGGCTGTAAAGCCATACCTGATAAGAAAAGAGGATAGATATTCTGAGCCAGAAGAGCTTATTCAAAAACCCGAGCAGCTCTATGCCTACTACAAGTACTCTCTCTGCATAAAGTGCGGGGCATGTTACTCAGTTTGCCCGGCTTCGTCATCCAGAGACGACTATCTTGGTCCCGCTGCAATGACAGCTGCCTACAGATTCATAGCAGACAGCAGAGATGAGGGAGATGGGGAAAGAATGCAGATTGTTTGCGGGGATTGTGGTGTGTGGAGATGTCACTTTGCAGCCGAATGCAGTGAAGTTTGTCCGAAGAAAGTTGAGCCCGCCAAAGCTGTACAGAAGCTAAGATTTCGATCCGCGATCTACATGCTCGAAAAGTTCTTTATCAGGTGGTAAAAATGAGGTGGCTGAAATGGTTTGAATTCAGGGGTAAAAGCCTGTTTCACATTTCATATTCCCTGCACAGACTTACCGGAATCGTACTTGTGATCTACTTAGTAATGCACCTTTCCTATCTTACTTCAATCAGGATAGGGAGAGAGGTTTATGAGTATTTCACCTCAACAACTCTTACACCTGCCTTCTTGATATTCGACATCCTCTTGGTACTTGCAGGAGTTTACCACGGAGTAAATGGACTCAGATTGATTCTTCACGAATTTGGACTGGGTTATGAGCTTAGAAGACCTTTACTCTATCTCTGCTACCTCTTAACACTTGTATTATGGCTCTATGCCTCTTACCAGATGTATCTCTTCGTCATGGGGGTGTGAAAATGAGCAATGAGCTGAATGGTTTGCGTACCAAGAGAGTCCTTGAACCTGCTGGATGGGTGCTCCAGCTAATCACAGGGTTGGTACTGGCAGTTCTCGTAACATTTCATTTCTTTGAAACCCATATGATACACCACAGTGCAATGGAATACGAGAATGTCATCCTCAGGCTTTCTGATGTCAGATATAAAATCATGTATGGTCTACTACTCCTTTCGGTTTCTTTCCACGCTTTCAACGGCGTTAGAGCAATTTTCCTTGACACAAATTATGGTTCTGAGAACAGGAGATTCGTGAATATCCTGCTATTTCTCGCTGTGATTGTCGCTTTTACCTACGGACTTCTGCTTCTTTTCAGTTTTTAATTTTATTTATGTTCTTTAAGCACAGGTTAATTTTGCGTCGTAGTGGCTCACAAATAAGGTTATTGTCAATTACCTTAAGCATAAGCTCTATTTCACATTGGTAATCGATGCGTTTAAACTCTCTTTCAAATTCACTCGCGTCTGTGATTGATTTTCCACGCCTTATAATTCCATTTATGTTTTTTCAACGCTGCAAAATCCAAGCGTCTATTGGCATCTTTTTAACACATCACGACCATTCCAATATCTGAGTTCTTCTCAAAAAATGTATTGATTGAAAAATATCTGCCCTCATGTTTTCAATGGATTTATTAAGTAATCATGCGGGTGAGCTTATTCCAGCTACCCTATACTCCGCAGCAGAATCAATTTCAATTCAATATTCCAATTCGACAATCATATAACCCACGGCAACTTCCTGCACTCCACCAAACACTTAAAACAGATTAAATCCGAACCACAGAGGGGAGAAACTATTTAAACATCCCAAAGATTTCTGAATCATGGATAAAAACCTGATAATTGCAATCGCACTGAGTCTAATTGTAGGATTTGTCGGGGGGTTTCTCTTACAAAACAACCAGAATGAAGGGCTGTGCCTGTCAGAATTAAATACCAATCCTTCTGATGCTATTCCTTCTGAAGGTATAAACATGACCGTTGTGAACAACTCTCTTGAATACATCAACAAACACCTTCTGAAACCTGGGGTGGTAGCAAAAATAACGAATGTGTCAAAACATGGCGATAATCTCTACCGGATGGATCTTGTATTTACCCGGAATGATGAGCCTGTTGGTGAATCATTCGTTTATATAACGAAAGATGGTTCCACGCTCATCCTGAATTCAGTTGATCTGACTCAAGAGCCTGAAGCACCAAGAACAGAGGTTAGCGCGGATGATGACCCATTCATTGGAAAAGAGGATGCAAAAGTAGTGATAATCGAATTCTCAGATTTTACCTGCCCCTACTGTGCAAAGCTCGAGAAAGAAGTCATACCGAAAATAATCGAAAAATATGGTGATGATGTCAGGATAGTGTACAGAGACTTCCCGATTCACGGGAACAAATCAATAATGACCTCATCTGCAGCGAACTGCGCTGGAGAGCAGGGAAAATACTGGGAATATCACAATATGCTCTTTGAGAGACAAACAGAATGGATTGAGGAGAATCTAACAGCAAACAACTCACCCCTTTACAAATATGCAGAGGAGTTGGGGTTGAACCTTGATGATTTCAAAACCTGCCTGCAGTCAGACAAATATGTTCAGGAAATCCAGAAAGATTATCTGGACGGGTTGAATTCTGGAGTAACCGGTACACCTACACTTTTCATAAATGGTATCAAGGTGGTTGGATTTAACCCTCCCGAAAAGTACTATGAGATAATCGACCAAGAGCTTGAAGGGGAAAGATAACTCTCCATTTTATTTATTTTATTTTTATATCGTGGAAAATTAAAGTAATGAACTTTTAAAAAAGATGGGTTTCAGATAATCGATCTTATTTATCTCCAAACTTTCGGTTCTCCTTACCAAATTCCCCATCAAGATGTAATCGATGGAAGAGCTAAAAGAGTTGTTGGGTTTCTAGAAATTATACAGGACGAAAGTATCAGCGAGCTATATGCTTGATGGCTGAAAGGTATCTCCGCCAAAACATAAAATTGAACGGGAAAGTTTACTAAATTCTGAATTGATCCTCAGGATGTTCACTCAGACCTGTTTCGTTTTCATTACAATCACCTAAGTTTGTAGATGACTTACATACTTGGGGGTTGGGGTAGAATTGGGGTGAAAATTACTTAAATAAAAGGCATAAAAACGGTTTTAAACCCCCTAAGGAGTTTTTTAATCTGATATCGGTCAAATTAGGAATGTCCCGACAGAACCCTTTCACTATGGATCGTTGATTAAAGGAGCTGTTGAAGTAATAAAAGTAGATCAGAGGGTTTTCTATGGTGAGGTTTCTTTAAGGGTGCTATTTAAGGGGTTGAGAGTGTAATTCATTTCATTCCAATCAATCCTCATTCTAATCAACAAGCAGTATGCTTACAAGCTTTTTATCTCCAATCTCAATCCCAAAATCCGAAACTTTAATTCCAAGAGATGACACGGTCGGTCTTGCTCTGCAGTATTCATAATCCGGAAATCCGCACTCATCACATAAATCGCAGCCTCCCGGAAAAACTGTGAATGCTAAGGGAAACCTGTTGAGTAACTTGCCTTCTATTTTAACCAAAAGCTCCTGAATTTCCTTCTTTGTTTCCATATATTTTCCATCCGCATACTCAACAGTAATCAGAAAAGCCTGTCTGTAACTGCGCAGGAAACCTGTAACCTTTTCTATCTCAGGAACAAATGGAGGGCACGATTTTCTTTTTCCATAGTAATTGCACCCAAATCTGCATTTCCATACTGTTCTTGTGTCAGGATGGAGTTTCGATGGATCCAGAGGTTTTACTTCAAACTTTCTGATGTGAACGAGGTTATTCTCCTCAACTAACGATTTAACAAAAGATTTCACTTCATAAATCGAGATTGCATTCCTTTCTTCCACATTCTGCATGGATCCAAATTTAATTTCCTGGTAATTTAGTCTTTCTCCTTTTGCTTCCCTGCTAAGGAGTTGTTTACCTCCGAGGTTATTTGCTTTCTATTTACTTTTAGTTTCTTTTCTCTTACTATCCCTGATGGTTGTATTTTATCGCAAATTCTTGAATTTATCATGATTTCTCCCCTAAATTTATCACGATCCCTCCCACCCCTTTATTTCCTGTGGAGACTGTAAAAATCCGACTGATAAGATGCTGTTCTTGAAAAGACAGGGTATTTTCTTTTTCCATCAGATTTAAATTCCCTGAATTGAGTCTGAATACTTTCTCCTCCCTACCATACCGCATGTGTTCTCCCAGCACTTTTCCTTTTTCCATTTTCTAATTTTTTTGGTTACAAAAAGTGGATTAGTCAGGAAGTACAAAGGCACCACGAAGGTTAAACCTACTTGTTAACATGCCTGTTATGTTTACTCTTGCTAATTTACTTCTACCTATTTACCTCTACCTACTATCCTCTTGCTAATTTACTTCTACCCACTTACCTCCACCCACTATCTACCTATATTCGCTGTCTTCCCGAATCCCCCCAATAAAATACACCCACAATCAACTTCTTGAATAAAACTGTTCTATTCCTCCTGCCCTGTAGAAACGCAGATATTTCAACTCAAACTATTTCTACTTAAACGACTGCTAAACGAACTCAGAAGGTTGATGAATTGGTGAATAAATCAGATATCAGAATATCTGGAAAAATTTTAAACCACTTGAGTTTAAATGGGATGATGACCACAATACGACTGCACTAACAGTGGCTCTGACAGATGGATCCAAAGGGAAATAATATATGGATGTTCTAATCGTTTGAGGTAAGATCAAGTAAAAGTCCAATTCAGCTTGGGTAGCACAGAGAGATAATTGAGTGGATATGTAAAAGGTGGTACGATGAAAGATGTCGGGGAGATGCTTGTAAGGAGAGGTTACCTCTGGCAATCATTTGAGATCTATGGAGGGATGGCAGGATTTGTTGATTACGGTCCTCTTGGAAACGGACTCAGGAGAGCTCTTGAGAATCTCTGGCGAGAATATTTCGTCGTGAATGAGAGAGCTGTGGAGATTGATACCCCAACAATAGGTATAGAAGATGTTTTTATAGCCTCCGGACATGCTTCCTCTTTTACAGATGTGGCAGTGGAGTGTAAGAAGTGCGGTAAGATTTTCAGAGCCGATCACTATATTAAAGAGAAACTTGGAATAGAGACTGAGGAAACAATTGATTTTGTCAGAGAGGTTATAACTACCTATGATGTGAAATGTGAATGTGGTGGTAATTTTAAGGAGCCTGAGAACTTCAACCTGATGTTTTCTACCACTATTGGTCCCGGTAGAGGAAAACAGGGTTATCTTCGTCCTGAGACTGCACAGGGAATTTTTATCAATTTCAAAAGACTCTCTGATTATTTCAGAGATAAACTCCCCTTCGGAGTTTGTCAGATCGGTAGAGCCTATAGAAATGAGATAAGCCCAAGACAGGGCGTAATAAGATTGAGAGAATTTAACCAGGCTGAGCTTGAATATTTCGTCCATCCTGGAGAGAAAAAGCATCCTTTATTTGATAATTACAGGGAGTTCAGAATCCTTCTGGTCGATAAAAACGATGAGGAACATGACATAACGCTTGGAGAGGCGGTTGAGAGGGGAATTATAGCTCACGAGCTTTTGGCATACTTTATAGGAAAGACTGCTGATTTTCTTCTCAAAGCTGGGATAAAAAAGGACAAAATGAGATTCAGACAGCATAAAGATGATGAGAGGGCTCATTATGCCGTTGACTGCTGGGATGCCGAGGCTTACACCTCTTATGGATGGATTGAGATAGTAGGAATAGCGGATAGGGGTGATTATGATCTCTCAAAACACAGAGAATACAGTAAAGAGGATTTAAGCATATTCATAAATTACGATGAGCCTGTGGTGAGAAAGGTCAGAAAAATTCTTCCAGATATGAGTAAACTTGGTCCAAAATTCAGAAAGAATGCAAAAAAAGTGGCTGAAGCCCTCGAAAAATACAGTGGTGAAATAGACGATGTTTTGACTCTGGAAATAGATGGAGAAAAATTTGAAGTTGACAGAGACCTATTTGAAATTGTTGAGGAAGAGGAAAAGGTTTATGGCGAAAGAGTTGTTCCACATGTGATAGAACCCTCATTCGGGCTTGATAGAATTACTTATGCAATCCTCGAACACTCTTTTGACAGAGATGTTATTGATGGGGAGGAGAGGAGGGTTCTTCGCTTGAAGAGATGGATGGCTCCTGTGCAAATCGCTGTACTTCCATTACTATCGAGAGAGCCCTTTACAGGAAAAGCTGAGGAGATTACAGTGATGCTTAAAAAATCAGGCTTTTTCACAGAGAAAGATGAATCTGGTAGTATTGGAAGGAGGTACAGGAGATATGATGAGATCGGAACACCCTTTTGCATTACAGTAGACCACCAGAGTTTTGAGGATTCAACTGTAACGATCAGAGATAGAGACACAACAAGACAGGTGAGAGTTAAAGAATTGGAACTTCCAGAGATAATGAAAAGTCTTCTCAGTGGTGAGAGAGAGTTAACAGAGGTTGGAGAGTTATTTAAGTAATCATTCGGAAAATCGAAGCTGGAACTTGACTCTAAAATCCTTTGTATAGGTATTTTTATGAGATATTCTGGTTGGGGAGGATTTATTTCACCTATCATCCCCTCTATAATATCTGAAATTTTTTAGATTGAAAACAACTTCTGCCTATGTAGAAAATAAAAAACAGTAAGAAGGTACACCATACATTACCTGACACAACTCAGATTAAACAATCTTAAAAAACTCATTACTATCTTAGGTGAAGAAACATAAGCTTCCACTTTCAAAGTCTGTAGCAGTGGAAAATTCTGATTAAATACCTATTCTCTACCAGTACAATTACTTACTATAACGACTGGAGATAAATAAGATAATATAAAATTCTGTGTGTTCAAGTTAAAATAACTTAACAGCCAGATCAATCTCCCGGTTAGTATCGAAGGATATACGCACATCAGCCACGGTGAAAATGTGCCAGAGAATCTACAACACAAGAATTAATCGTCGAAACCTCAGTAAATAACATGCTGGTAGTTAGATTCAAATGTTTGTAGAATATATAGAATATAAGATATAGACTGATAGTGATAGCAAATTATTTTCGTCATTATTCTTCCTGCTGCTCGCAAGACCCTTTCTATAAAGGAGGAATACGCAAAGGGGGAGGTGGTTAATAGTCTAAGTCCCCATTTAAGATTGGAATGTTTCCTATGGTGCTCCTCGAAGGGGAAAAGCTTAGCAAATAATAACCCATACTTTAACGAGAGACAAGAAACCAGAGAGTTTGAATCCCCTTTTCGCATGAAGTTCTGATGCAAAGACAGAGCAGAACAGGAAAACGCCTATCCATGAAGAGGATGATTCACTCCGAGCAGGTTTATCTCACAATCTCCATTATCAGTGTTTTCGTAAAGCCCAGCAGTAAAGAAGTATTTGTAACTCTTAAGTGTGTTGTTTTGAGTTCCAGCAATCTTCAATCGAAGACATCAATTGAAACTATAGCGTCAGAAAGATGGTTGTTACAGTAGATGGTAGCTATAATCTTTTCTTCTCAGGCGTTTATTTAGATAGCCAGGGCTAAAGGAGAATAATAATCTACATCTCAACTCTTTACCACTTCACACTCTTTATTCATCGACGGAAATCCTTTCAAGATGACTTGATACATTCCAGATCAAAGTTCTTACATGCATTGGAAGGTTTGGATCGGAGGCTATTTCTTCCAGAATGGATATTGCTGAGGACGCTCTAACAGCGAGTGAATCCTCACCATGGAGTAGACTATCTTTTATTTCTCCAGCGGTCTTTCTAATATTTCTTGGGACAGAGTCGTCGAGGATTATTCTATCAAGCACATCCAACACTTCCTGTGGTACTGTCTTCGCCATTGGACATCACCTCTCAAAACTGAATATTTTAATATCAGCTTCACGAACCTTATGACATGGAGGATAAAAAAATTTCGGAAGCTGTAAAGCTTCTATACAAAGGCGCTAAAATGCTCTCCTATCACTGTCCTGAATGTGGAACACCAATATTTGAGTATGAAGGTAAAATGTTCTGCCCCTCCTGTGGTAAGGATGCTGTTTTTGAGAAGGATGCCAAGGAAGAAAAACCTCCCGTAGAAGAAAAGTCAAAGGATCCAGTAACCGAACACAAATTAGAAAGGATGACAGATATGTTGCCAGAAGAAGGAGTTGATAGGGGAGAAGTAGAAAAAGATTCAATTCGCAGGGAAAAATCTGAGAAGATCGAGAGTGAGTTTGAAAACCTTGAACAGGCGTTGAAATTAAAGCTTCTTGACATAGCCCACCTTCTCGAAAATACAAAATCTCCAGATGAAATTGAAAGATTGATTGCAATCTCTGAGAGGGTAATCTCTCTCTTGGATAGAATAAGAGGTTTTAAGTGAGTATTTGAGGGGAGTAGTTTAGTGCCCGGTTATCGGTTTTGGGTATGATGTGTTTTCCCAAGACTATTTTCCACTTCAACAAACCTTGAAACTTGACGAGAAGACAGTTAAATAGGCAATCAGAGAGAAGAATATGTTAAAATTTACTTCACTAAATCTATCCTGGCATTTTCTAATAAATTATAACCATTTAAAGATAGTAGCTATTCAATCACTCTTGATTTAACTTCCACGGGAAATTATTTCAACGGATTAAAAAAATTAAGGTCAGAATTTTACTGCTGGTAAGTTATTTAATGAGGTAGCGTTGAAATTAAATTAGATGAGAAGCTTTGAGAAAGAACTTTTAAGAAAATTAATTCACTTTCTCGGTGTTTTTTACATTCCACTTTACATGTATGGAGGTAAAGAAGTAACATTAACTGTGGTTGTAACTCTGACAGTATTTTCGGGTTTTATAGAGTTAATCAGAAAACTCACTGGAAGGAATGTATTTCCGGAGTTGTTCCTGAATCCATATGAAATAGGGGGAATAGGAGCTCACCTTTACTTTGGGATTTCCACATCAGTTCTTACTCTCTTCATGTCGATGGAGGCGGCGATTACAGGAGTTCTTGTGGGATGTGCAGGGGATGGAATAGCAGGTATTCTCAAAGCTTACATAGCTGAGAAGAGAAGAGATATAACTTCGGAAAATCATGATGGTGAAAGAAGTGAAGGGAGATTACTACCTTCCGCTCTGACAAATCTCCAGAAGCTCCCATCTGTAGCGATGTTTGTTCTATCTTTTTCTGCACTCTTGTCTCTAAATGTTCTTTTCTCGCTAAGTCTTGACATGAGAGTTGTGTTTATTTCGTGTATTGTGGGAACACTGATTGAAAGTAGGACAGTTAAGATTAAGAATTTCTACATTAACGACAATTTAACGGTTCCTTTACTTTCCGGAATGTTCTACCAGGCTCTGTCTTAGTCTCCAGTGGAAATAAGGGGGGAGGGAGTGATTAATCATTAAGAATTAGCCTCGTCCAACTGTCAATCCTTAAATCTCCCTTTTCTTCACAGATTTGCCGATCTATTATTTTTTATCTGATATGTACTGTCCAGATAGTCCCCATCAGTCATATCCATACATTAGCATACTGGCTAAAGTGACAGTCTGTTCTTTTCAAATGTTGTTGTGTAGGTTGTGCAAATGTTGTTGTGTAAAAGTTGTATAAGATGCTGACATCAATAAGCATCTGGAGTCATTTTAGTGCTCACAACAAAGTTGCCATTTGCAGACTTGGGCGTGTTATTTTAGAGTTCCCACATCAAACACCAAAGACTAAAACAACTTCACAGTCACTTTTGTGGATACGACCGGACCCATCTGAAATTAAAAATAAGTAGGGCTTTTAAAGTTCAATATAGGTGGCATCAAGAATTCCATCAAGCTCTGTCATTTGATTCAGAACGTTTTCCGGTGGGACATCATCAACAAGGAGAAGCATTAATTGAATCCCACCTCTTCCTCCATGTCTACCCACGATCATTCCTGCTATGTTTATGTTATTCCTGCCAAAGAGTGTACCAACCCTTCCAATTACTCCTGGTTTGTCCTCATGCAGTGAGATTATGTAGTTCCCTTTTGGAATGAAATCAACTTTGTACTTATCGATTTTGATTATTCTGTAGTCCTCTTTTCCAAAGCATGTGCCTTCAATGGTTATTGATCTGTCATCCCCTTCGACAGTGACCTCAAGTAAACTCTCGTAGTATTCAGTGCTCTCACTTTTGCTCTCCTCTATTTTTATCCTTCTCTCTTTTGCGACAGGAATACATGAAACCAGGTTTATATTGGGCCCAAGAACCTCCTTGAGCAAACCCATCAGGAGTGAACGGGTGATGTAGTTTGTTTCGTAGGCTGAAATTGCACCTCTGTAGGTTACCTTCACAGCCCTGACCACTTTGTTAAGCCTGGCAGAAGCAATTTTCCCAATCTTCTCCGCAAGAATCATGTAAGGGAAAATTTTCTCATAAACGGTTGGATCCAGACTGGGGAGATTTACGGCGTTTCTTACAGGCAAGCCCTTGGAGACATTGATTATCTCTTCCGCTATGGTCAGCCCAACACTGATCTGTGCTTCCCTGGTTGAAGCTCCTATATGGGGGGTTGTGACGGTATTTTCCAGGCTTAGGATAGGATTATCCATTGATGGTGGTTCGGACTCATAGACATCAAGTGCAGCACCCGCTAACTTTCCACTCTTGAGAGCCTCATAAAGAGCTCCCTCATCAACAATCCCCCCTCTTGCGCAGTTTATGATGTAAGCTCCATCCTTCATCATCTCAAATTCTTTCTTAGAGAACATTTTCTCAGTTTCCCTCGTCTTTGGAACATGGATTGTTATGAAATCGGACCTCCTCAAAACTTCCTCAAGAGGGAGGAGTTCCACCCCTATTTCCCTTGCTTTGCTCTCACTTATGTAAGGGTCATAGGCGATGACATTCATTTCAAGGGATCTCAATCTTTTTGCAACCTCAAATCCTATTCTTCCAAGACCAACAACCCCGACGGTCTTTCCTTTAAGTTCTGTTCCCATAAACTTCTTTCTTTCCCACTTTCCACTCTTGACACTCGATACTGCCTGTGGTATTTTTCTTGCAACGGAGAAAATCATCCCTATTGCCAGTTCAGCAGTTGAGACAGAGTTGCCTCCCGGAGCATTTGCAACAACTATGCCCTTCTGAGTAGCAGCACCAACATCAATATTGTCAACACCAACTCCAGCCCTTCCTATTATTTTCAATCTCTTTCCCGCTTCAATCACTTCTGCAGTTACTTTCGTCCCACTTCTGACCACAAGAGCGTCGTAGTTTGGGATTATCTCAATGAGCTCTTCTTTTGAGAGACCAGTACGAACATCAACATCTATTCCGGCATTTTTCATCATCAGCACGGCTTCCTCAGGTATTGGGTCTGAGACAAGTACTTTCATTGGCGAGGGGTAGGAACAGTAGGATTATAAATTTTTGCTGCTGTTTTTTGGTTTGGGTAGAATCAAGCCACACTATTGACCTCATAACCAAAACTTACTCTTCAAACTGAACACTCATTACACAATCAGGCCATCTTTTTTCGGAACCATTTATCAACTCTATTTCAAAGGCTGGGTGAACTTCTGTCCACATTCCATGATCGGTATCTATAATCCACACTCCCTTAACTCTCACCTTATCTCCCGGACAGATACCTTTGGAAGAGCTCAACACTCTGATGTGGTCGTGTGGAACCACCTCAATATGAAGCCCACCCTTTCTCAGTATATAATTTCCAACTCCCAGCATGTATTTGTAGTCTTCATCAGGTTTGATGTCGAAGCAGTAGTCTCCATCTCCTGCAATAAAGGGAGGCTTCTCTACAATTCCAGTTACCTCAGCACAGGTATGGACTATTTTCAGCCTTGAAGGTGAGTGGGTATACTCAAAAACATTATCAGATGGCTCACAGTTATCTTCTTTCTGGATCCATCTCTTCTCATTCCAGTTTTCTGGGTTGAACGGATACAGAGCAGTTTTCAGGTTATCTCTGAAGGGCTGGCTGTAACTACCATAAAAAAGACCAACTATCAGGATAACCGTCAGGAGAATTGAGGTAAAGCGATTGTTTCGATAAATAAGGATAAAAGCAGCTGTAATTGATAACAGGGCAAGAATGACTTCGGGAAAAGTTATCAGTGAAAAATAGAAGATTAGAGCGGAAAGAGAGCTGGCAAAAAACCTCAAAATCCTGTTAAATCTGTCTTCTGATTTCAGTGATAAGTAAATGGCATATCCAAAAGGAATCATTGTTATGCCAAATATCGAGAAGGCTGTATGAATTCCGTCATCACCGTAGTAAAATATTGCAATCGTAAGTGCAGAGAGTGTTTCGAAAGCGGTGAGGGATAGGGCTGAGGGTAGCAAACCCCATTTCCATCTGATAAGAGAGGCTGGGTATGTAACAAGTGGTCTTACAATGACATTGAGAATTGCCACCTCAACAAAAACGGATTCAGGCAGAATCATGAAGGGAAGTGCAAAAATACTCGCTCCCAGAACGGCGATAAAAGCTTTTTTAGGCTTGAACAACCAGGCAGCCAGGAGCATCACCAGATAGGCGAATCCATATCCCAGAAAGATTGCAGGAGCATTTACCATCAGGGAGGTGAGTAAGCCCCCAGCAACTATGAAAACAATAACCTCCATTATCCCATCATAACTCCTGAACCCACCCATTAGTCTAATTTAGAACTATTAATTTATAATATCTTTTACCTTTCTTTTTAATTTTTAATTCTTTTTAATCTGCTCTTTCTCGCATGACTTCATTTCATCGTCTCTCATTTAACTCACATTGAAGCAAACAACTTTTTTGATTTCTCAGAAAAGTTCACCCGATAAAAAGCCTTTTATTTTCTTGCGGTTTAATTCAACCCAAGGTGAGAGGATGGGAATACTCTGGTTCAATGAAATTGGAAAAAATGACATTCCTCTTGTTGGTGGTAAAGGAGCAAACCTTGGTGAGATGTTTAAAAATGAAATCCCCGTTCCAAATGGTTTTGTAATTGATAGTAAGACCTACAGAGAATTTATTGAGGTAACAGGAATAAAAGAGCAAATTGAGAAGGAACTTGAGGGGTTGAATGTTGAAGACAGTGATACACTCACTCAGGTCTCACAGAGAATCAGGGCTCTGGTGGAGTCAACACCAATTCCTGAAAGAATTGCTCAGGAAATCAGAGATGCCTATGAGGAGCTATCCAGATTAGAGGGAGAGAAGGTTTATGTTGCTGTGAGGAGCTCTGCCACAGCAGAGGATCTTCCAGATGCAAGCTTTGCGGGGCAGCAGGATACATTTTTGAATGTCGTGGGTGAAGAGCTCGTTGAATATGTCAGAAAGTGCTGGAGCAGCCTTTACACTCCGAGAGCAATCTATTACCGGGTGCAGAAAGGATTCAGGCATGAAGATGTTAGTATTGCAGTTGTTGTGCAGAAAATGGTTAACAGTGAGAAAAGTGGAGTCATGTTTACATCCCATCCCGTAACTGGAGAGCTAAAGACAATCATTGAGGCTGTATTTGGACTTGGAGAGGCTATTGTTAGTGGTAGAGTTACTCCGGACACCTACATTTTTGATAGAGAATTAAGGAAAATCGTTGAAATCAAGATTGGAGAAAAATCCATGATGATAACAAAGAAAGATGGAGAAAATGTTGAGATTGAACTTGACGAGAAAAAATCAAAGGAGAGGGTATTGGGCGATGATGAGATTTTAAGGCTGGTTGAACTCGGCGAGATTATTGAGAACCACTATGGCACACCCCAGGATGTTGAGTGGGCGATAGAGAATGAAAAAATCTACATTGTCCAATCCAGACCTGTTACCACAATAAAGAGGAAGGGGGAAATGGAGGCTGAAGAAGTGGAAGGAGAAATAATTGTAAAAGGACTTGGAGCCTCTCCAGGAATCGGCTCAGGTGTTGTAAAGGTTATTGGGAGTGAAAAAGAGATATCAAAGGTTCTGGAGGGAGACATCCTTGTAACAACCATGACCACCCCAGATATGGTGCCTGCGATGAAAAGAGCAGCGGCAATTGTGACAGATGAAGGTGGAATGACATGTCATGCAGCAATCGTCTCCAGAGAGCTTGGAGTTCCTGCCGTTGTTGGGACAAAGGAGGCAACAAAAATACTCAAAGATGGAATGAAGGTTACGGTGGATGGAGAGAAGGGCCTCGTTTATGCTGGAGTACTGGAAGTAAGTAAAAAAGAGGAGAAGGCTGTTGTGGCTGAACCCCACCTTATTACAGCTACTGAAGTTAAAGTAAATGTCTCTATCCCGGATGCAGCAGAAAGAGCAGCAGCAACAGGAGCAGATGGAGTGGGATTGTTCAGAATAGAGCACATGGTTCTCGGGCTTGAAAAGCATCCGATGAAGTACATCAGGGATGGAGAAATGGATGTTTACATAGACGCACTTTACAGAGAAATGAAAAAAGTTCTTAAAGCTTTTTATCCAAAACCAGTCTGGATAAGAACCCTTGATGCCCCAACAGATGAGTTCAGGGCGATGGAGGGAGGAGAGGATGAGCCAATAGAGGCAAATCCAATGCTCGGGTTCAGGGGTATAAGAAGAGATCTGTTTGAGGAAGATCATTTGAGAGCAGAGTTCAGAGCGATTAAGAAGTTAATAGATGAAGGGCTGACAAATGTGGGAATAATGCTCCCCCTTGTTACCAATGTTGAGGAAGTCAGAAAGGCAAAACAGATTCTGATCGAAGAAGGTATTCCACTTGACAAAATTGAGTTTGGAATTATGGTTGAAACACCGGCAGCAGCACTGATAATCGAAGACCTTGTTAGAGAAGGAATAGATTTTGTCTCATTTGGCACCAACGATCTGACTCAGTACACGATAGCTGTTGACAGAAACAATGAAAATGTGGCTTATCTGTTTGATGAAACCCATCCAGCAGTTATGAAGCTTATAGAGCATGTAATCAGGGTTTGCAAGGAGAGTGGTGTGAAAACATCTATCTGTGGTCAGGCAGGTAGCTATCCACATGTCGTGGAGAAACTCGTTTTACTTGGAATTGACAGCGTATCTGCAAATCAGGATGCGGTCAGAAGTGTAAGAGAGACCATATACAGGGTTGAAAAGAAGATAATGCTCGATAAACTCAGAAAACTCTAATTTTTCAATTTAAATGTCGTCTGTATTGGCAAGAATAGATTTTAATAAAATCTTCTCTGAACTTGAGAGGGTAAAAGCCAGAGTTGTTGGAATTCAGTTACCGGATGGATTGAAATTCAGAACAAAAGAGATAGTGGAAAGATTTGAGGAAAAATACGAGACGATAATCTCCTCCTCGCATGCTTTCGGTGCATGTGATATAGACATCTCGCTTCTTGATGTGGTTGATATACTGGTTCATTTTGCTCATACACCGGTAATTGAACTTGAGAGAGTTATTTACGCACCATACTTCTACGACTATTCCTTTGAAAGAATCAAAAAATATCTTGGTATGATTGAAGATCGCAGAATTGCTCTTGCTGGAACCGCCCAGTATGCATGGAAATTTCCAGAGCTTAAAGAATTTCTCGAAGAAGAAGGATTCATCGTGGAGCTGGGAAAACCTTCTGGCAGAATAAAGCTTCCTGGTCAGATTCTTGGATGTAATTACTCCGTTCTTAGAGAAACGACTTCGAACATTCTTTTTATTGGTGACGGACTTTTTCATCCCAGAGGAGCTGCAATTTACACTGGAAGGAGAGTTTACAGGTACAACCCACTTACAGATGAATTCGGAGAGGTTGAAGAAGAGGTGGAGAAATTCAGGAAAGAAAGATGCTTCCAAATTTCAAGAGCCTTGCAGAGGCTTGATGAGGGGGTGGGAATTGCTGTCTCATCAAAACCGGGACAGAACAGGCTCTTACTTGCAAAAAAGCTCAAATTAAAGGCTATAGGAAGGGGAATTGAGGCTCATATAATCTATTTTGATGATTTATCTCCTGAAAAATTGTTGAACTTCCCATTTGGCTTTTATGTCAACACAGCCTGTCCCAGAATAACATATGAAGACTATAAAAGGTATGAGAAGCCAGTTCTGACTCCTAGTGAATTTGAACTCGTTGTGAAAGGTAAAGACTTTGGAGAACTTAAAGTGGATGAGCTTTTTTAATTTTTTATATAATCTGAAAAATGTTTAAGCCATCTTTAAGACCTTTTCTCCGGCAAATTTTATCAAAAGCGATGGCTTAAATAACAAAAAATTTAAGTTCAGCCAATTTCCACAATGCATCATTATCATTAACAGAAAGTCTTAAATTATACCCACTATAACATCAAAAGAAAAGGTGAAAAAATGAGATTCTTTGCAATCGGTTTCGGTCAGGCGGGAGGCAAGATACTCGATTTATTTGTTGAAAATGAAAAGAAGAGAGGGGCAGGAATCAAGCTCCACACCTTAGCTGTTAATACTGCGAGAACAGATTTAATGGGTTTGAAGCACATCCCAATGAAAGATAGAATCTTAATCGGACAGACAATTGTTAAAGGTCATGGGGTTGGAACAGACAACAGAATGGGTGCGAAGGTGGCACAGGATGAAATAGAAACTATTCTCAATGCGATTGATGAGAAAGGAACGCATGATATTGATGCCTTTCTGATTATTGCTGGACTTGGCGGTGGAACAGGAAGTGGTGGAAGTCCAGTTCTTGCAAGATATCTCAGTGAAATGTATTCTGAGCCAGTTTACGCTGTGGGGATACTTCCTGCTCCTGAAGAAGGAAAACTGTACTCTCTGAATGCTGCAAGAAGCACGATAACTCTCCTCAAGTATGTGGATAATCTCATACTCATAGATAATGGAGCCTGGAAGTTTGAAGGTGCAAGTTTAAAAGAATCATTTGCAAAAATAAATGAGGAGGTTGTGAGAAGGCTTGCAGTTTTAGCAAGAGCTGGAGAGCCTGTTGAGGAGGGAATGGTTGGAGAAATGGTTGTTGATAGCTCGGAAGTCATTAACACCTTCAAGGGTGGGGGAATCTCATCCATTGGTTATGCCACATCGATGGCTGAGACAGAGGAAGAAAAGGAAAGAAGAAAATTCAGTCTCAAAAATCTATTCAAGAGGGAAGATAGAGGAACTTACGATGAAGATAAATCTATGAAAATTGCCTCTCTTGTTAGAAGAGCTGCACTTGGAAGGTTATCGGTTCCCTGTAACATTAGGAGTGCTGAAAAGGCACTTGTTCTTGTAGCTGGACCTCCTGAACACTTGGACAGGAAAGGGATAGAGAAAGCCAAACTCTGGCTCGAAGAGCAGATCTCTGGTGTTGAAGTCAGAGCGGGAGACTACCCAACAAGAAGGACAAAGTATGTTGCTGCATTGGTAGTGCTGGCAAATGTTACCGACATACCGAGAGTAAAACAACTCCAGAGGCTTGCCGTTGAGGCGAGAGAAGAAGCTGAAGGGGCTGAAAGGAGCAGACTCGAAAAAACACTTGCTCTGTTTGATGAGGACATAGAACCACTGTTTTAAGGAGGGTAGTATGAAAGAGAGAATACTAATTAATTCTTTGGTAATTTTTATTTTATTGATCTCGAGCATGCCGCTTGTTATGGCTATTGAACATCTTAATGCAAGTGATTTCGGGAACCCAACACCACAAGGTGTTGAGAAAGATTATTATCAGCCAGGAGAGAGACTTGAGTTTATATATTATATAAGACCCGCTTCGGAAAGTAAGAAAACGATTTTAGATGGGGAAGGTTCTGTATATCGCTATTATAATATATATTCCTCACTGGATACAGTCACTCTTGAAGCTACAGTTTTTTTGGCAACGGGGGCATCCATAAAACACCAGTATGTGAATGGAAAATGCCAAAATCCTAAAGATATCTGTGATTTTATAGATGGAACTGTAAAAATGTCTTTTAGTATAGGGGATACAGCCAATTATGGTGTAGATTATATTGAAGTGAGAGTTAAAGGAGTAGTTCCAACTGTTCAAAAAAGACTTGAGACAGTTAAAGCACTTTATATCGAAGTCTCGGATGCTGATACCAATGCCTTACCACCAGTTGATATAAAAGTCTTTAATCTTAATCAATTTACAGCGGACATAAATAGCCTTAAACAAGAGTACATAACTCTCCAAGAAAGATCTAACGAGCTTGAAGAGGAAGGTGCTGTTACAGCAGAAGCAAAAGATTATCTAGAAAAAGCGAGAGATAACTTAACCGTTGCTGAAAATTACTATAAAATTGGAGATTACTCCAATGCAGACAATAAACTCATAAATGCTGAAGAATTTCTTGATAAAACCTCATTTGAGTTATCAAAAGCTGAGGCAAACTTTATTTACGAGAAGGCTGGAAACGAGCTTGAAAAGCTCTCTATTGTAATAGTGCAGTTCGATTACACGATTAGAGAAGCGAAGGACATCAATATACCTGTCTCAAGCTATGAACTCCAGTTAATCACATTAAAGAGCAAATATACGAACTTGATCGATAAAAACGATAAGACTGCAGATTATCTGGAAAAGAACAAGTTCGATGATGTTATTGAGAGATCAAGGAATATAATGAATGAAACGGCTGAATTGACGATGCAGGCTAACTCGTTAATTTCAGAACTGAGAAAGAAGATTGATGAAGCAAAGGAAACTCCAACACCAACTCCAACACCAACTCCAACACAAGAAACATCATTCTTCTTTGAGCAGAGAGATAGGCTCATTCTCATAGGGGCAATAGTGGCAGCTCTTATTGGTGGTGGTGGAGCAGCTTACATTGCTCTCACAAAATACAAGCATAAGAAGAGCTTTGATGAGCTAAAATAAACTTTTTCAGTCCCTTTAATTTTTCAGCGTAGAGCTTAGAGAAATTCTAAATTTTTCCTGAAACAGTTTTTTAGCGTTGCTGGACTTTTTTAGTGGTATTGTAGCCCGGAACTCTCGTATAATGTGTTGCTCAAAACTTCAGCCACCTCCACTGTTAGATAAAGCATAAAGGATAAAATTGGAAAATAACAGGCAGGAAAACATATCTGAAAATTTAAAGAAATTTTGAGGCAAAGGGACTTCTGACAGAACTGCACGACTCTCTGTACTGGCAGATTTTAAATCTCCCCGATTCAATTCTTTCAGGAATAAAGCTCTTTTCAATCCTCAAAACCCTCTCGATAAGTTTCAGAGCATAAATTCTCTCTCTTTTTCCAGTTACAACCTTAATAAGTTTCCCCATCAAGACAGTAATAAACGAATCCCCGGTTGTTGAATTCACCTCCAAATGAGTTCTCGATGAACTCTTTGTTATCCGAAATAAGCATGCTGTAGCATGCAATCTTAACAGCATCCTTAAACCAGACACCCTTATCAGGAGCTGAAAGACTTACAGCAATGGGGACGATCTCCGATCTGTAAAGGGCGATCTCATCCAGAGTACCCTTCAATCTGAACTTCTTAGAGGAAAGAAAAACTTCCCCACTCTAATGGACTTAAATTCTCTACATCTTCCCCATAAATGAATTTCTCAACAGCTTCTTCAAATATTTTCTCATCTCCTCCCTTTGCTACGAACTTCTGTTTAGCCCAGTCTGAATCGAGACCTTTCTTCAGAGACAGGAATATTTCCTTGCATGCTCCCTGAAGTCCCGGAACATCCTTCGAACCTCATCCTGAAATAACAGAGTCTTGGACAGAAGGCATAGCTGGACACATAACTTACGGAGGCAAAGTCCAAGTCTTTTTTTAAAGGATTGAGAGAAAGCATTGGTATATTGTAATTTAAATTGGATGTAATCCCCTTTGCGGCTGTGATAAATCACCTCAGCTTTGATTTTTGAAAGGAGAAGTTTATGTTTTGTGTAAATATAGACTTACAATCGATAAAACAATTATTTTCATCATAGAAAAATTGATACATTTTGAGTAAGAACATGTTAGAAGGTATGTTTAAATACTATGGTTTTTGTTAGATGATTATTGATTAAAAATTTTTTGATTTTGGATGGAGTGAGGAAAACGGGGGTGGTTTTGGTTGATATCAACCTATCTTGTACTGGTGGCGGTGGTGATATATCTGGTGCTTTATTACACCTATGGAAAGGGACTGGAGAAAAGTGTCGTCAGGGCATCAGCAGACAAAGAAACACCGGCACACAAGTACTACGATGGTGTTGATTATGTGCCAGCGCATCAGGCAGTGCTTTATGGACACCACTTTGCATCCATTGCAGGGGCTGGACCAATAGTAGGTCCCGCATTGGCAATGGCTTGGGGATGGCTACCGGGACTTCTCTGGGTGTGGTTTGGCAACATCTTCATTGGAGCTGTGCATGACTATCTGGCTCTAATGAGTTCTGTGAGGTATGATGGAAAGTCTGTTCAGTGGATTGCGGGAAGAATAGTTGGGAAAAGAACAGGCCTGACATTTCCGGTTTACATATGGTTCACTCTTGTGCTTGTTATAGCAGCCTTTACAGCAGTTGTATCGAAGTTATTCAATTCAATACCCCAGGCAGCAACCGCATCGATCCTGTTTCTGATTGTAGCGGTTATTCTTGGTTTCCTGATGTACAAGATGAAACTGAATTTCTATGTTTCAACTTTGGTCGGTGTTGTTCTGCTTGTCGTTTCTCTATGGATTGGTTTCAACAACCCTGTTGTACTTGAGTACCATTCATGGAATATGTTCCTCTTTGTGTACATCGTACTTGCCTCTTCACTGCCTGTATGGGTTTTGCTTCAACCAAGAGATTATCTGAATGCCTACATTCTATGGTTCGGTCTGTTAACCTCTGGAATTGCCTTCGTAGCACTGGCAAAGCCAATTACTGCACCAGCATTTACAACCTTTACAGCCAATGTTATTGGAGGAAACCCCTCTCCCTTCTGGCCTGCTATCCCACTTGTCATAGCCTGTGGAGCACTTTCAGGATTCCACTCTCTTGTAGGCTCTGGAACGAGTTCTAAACAGCTTGACAAGGAAGTTCATGGGTTAATGGTGGCTTACGGAGGAATGTTTACAGAGGGCTTCCTCTCAACGATTGTCGTGGTCTCAATTGCAGTGTATGGTGTAGCAATAGTGGGAGTTCCGGCAGTGGAGTGGGGTACCCAGTACATAAAAGCCGGAGGAGGTCTTGGTACCTTTGTTGCCAGTTATGCGAAGGGTTTCGCAGAGTTTTACGGATACAGTGAGGCATTCTGGAAAACATTTGCCACGCTGTGGATATCAGCTTTTGCCCTTACCAGCCTTGATACTGCAGCAAGACTTGGAAGATTTGCATGGCAGGAAATTTTTGAGCCACTTTATGACAGAAACAGATCTCTCCATGGTGTGATTTCTAATAGATGGATTGCATCGGGAGTAGCTGCACTATTTGGAGTCTATCTGGCGTGGGGCGGAAGCTACACAATTCTCTGGCCTGCTTTTGCAGGAATGAACCAGCTACTTGCCTCCATAGCAATGATAACCGCGGCTATATGGGTTTCGAAAGTTCAGAGACCTGCAAAGGTGTGGGGTTATGCAGTCCTCATCCCGGCACTGTTCCTCTGGGTGACAGTAACGGCAGGAATCATATGGTACATAGTCACGATTCCAATCAAGGATCCTATCACGAATGTGGCTGTTAAGTCTATCTTGGGGATAGGGCTGATACTGAACTTCATACTCATTGCAGAATTCGCAAATGCCTACAGAAAGCCTGCTGAAGAGTATGCTGCCATGCCAACCTAAAACTTTTTTATTTTTTTATGTGTTATGAAGCTGGTGTTATGAGACCATCAGACATATTGGATTTCCTGAAGGGTTTTTTTGGCTCATTTAAGAAAGGATCCACAGAGATGATTGAGTTTGAGCTAAGAGAGCTTGAGAACATCTTTGCACTTGTTCAGATGGGTTTTTTTGTTGGGATTCCAAGTCCACCACCGACCATTATAATGAGAACACTTCCCCATCTGGCAAGGGAGATATATGTTATGACAAAGAGAGTCAGTGATGAAGATGCCCTGTCGGAGATGGCTGGAGTCTTCGATGTAACCTGAACTGGTGGTAAGATGAAGCTTGTTTTTCTTCTGGGTAAGGGAGGTGTTGGAAAAACCACAATCTCAGCAGCCATTGCGAGAAAGTACTCGGAGAAATACAAAACGCTTGCAGTCTCCTTAGATCCAGCTCACAATCTGGGAGATGTTTTTGAGAAAAACCTCGGCACCAAACCGAAAAAAATAGATGAGAATCTTTTCGCCTCTGAAATTGATCTCGATGATGCTGTTAAGGACTACATTGACGATCTTCAGCGAACACTCAGGCACGCATATCGCTACCTCACTGTTATTAACCTTGAAAAGTATTTTGATGTACTGAAAAATTATCCGGGTGTTGAGGAAAGCGCCCTTCTTGAGAAGGTCAGAAGTATTGTTGAGAAGGAAGATTATGATGTAATTGTCTTTGATACTCCTCCCACAGGACTCACGATTCGTATTTTGATAATGACGAAGATGACACTGATATGGTTGAAAGAACTGATAGGAATAAGGAGGAAAATTCTTGACAGGAGGAGTGCCATAGAAAAAATCCAGGGGGAAATATGTGTTGTGATAGATGGGGAGAAGTTTGATATACCTGCATCAGAGGAAAATGATGCAGTGATAAAGGAAATGTTGGAGTATCAGAGGGAGATGGAAAATTTTGTTTCAAAGCTCAGAAACAGAAGTCTCACGAAGTTTATAGCAGTGCTCAATCCTGAACAACTGCCCTATCTGGAAACAAAAAGAATTATGGAAAACTTGGATAAAATTGATATTGAACTTAGCAGCCTCGTTATCAACAAATACGAGGACAATGAAATTAGCAGGAAAATAGCAGAGGAATTTTCGAGATTAAGCATATATAGAGTTCCCAGACTTGATGAAACGAGAGGTTTAAAAGCTCTTGACGAAATAGCTGGATTAATTGGTGATATTTGATGGTATCGATCGAAATTCTTACGATATTGCTCCTGCTTGCAGCAGTATCTGTTATTCAGTTTTTCAGGGGGAGGAAACTCAATCTGGAACTGGTTAAATTTTACTCTGCAAAGAGTGTAGAGGTATTCAAGCCAGAAGATAAAATATTCACATGGTTGGGTGGTTACATTGGATTCAGGGCTAAATTTGACCTTCAGGATGGCATGAAGCTCGAATATACGCTGACACTTCTACCCAGACACAGTCTCATGTATTTTCCTGTGTCACTCATTACGAACAGGCATGACAAACTCTACTTGGTTTTTAGATTACGAAATCTTGATGGAGAAGCACATTTAATAAAAAGAGGTTACTACAGAATTAAACCAAAGATAGAGAATGAGATAGCTCTCAGAAAAGAGGTAGTTAAGATAGGGAATTATGATTACGAAATCCTCTATGACAAGAAGGATTATGCTGACTGGATTGTTAACTTTATCCAGGGTTTTTCGAAAATTAGAAATGTCAAACATATATCACTGACTCCCTCAACGAAAGTTCTGTATATCCTCATGAAACCCGAACCAGAGACGATAGAGCGGGATTTCAGATATATTTACGATTATATAAAATCCCACTCAGGAAAGCTAAGGCTTAGCTGATGAATAGACTGGTCGGATAAGAACATAAGAAGATTGATCAAAATACAAACTGAATAATAACTTAGATAAAATAACTTGAATAAAATAACACAATTTAGGCTAACCCTCAGCATAAACCTCTTTTTTCCCGGCCTCGATAATCTTGTATTTCAGCCGCTCTTCACCCATCACTCTCTCAATTTTACGGACGAGAAATCTGACCACAGTCCAGTATATTGGCATACATGCGATACATGAAGAAGTTAGATAGCTGAAATTAACATAAATCAGATATTTTCCATCCTGTATTATGATTTTATCGATTATTCCGAGATCAACTATGCTGGTCCCGGTTTCGGGTTCTTTAATCTCTCTGAGTCTGTCAAGGATCTCCTTTTTACTCATTGATTAAAATTATGCCTTGGGGTGTATTTATATTGTTTCATCTCCAAGAATTCGGTGAGTGTCAGTAGTTTTTGCACTCAGTAACCAAGCTCCTTGTTTACGATATTTATCAGCCCCTCTCCTGCAATATATCTTTTCAAGATTATTTAAAAAATGTTTACAACTCTTTCCCAGTAATTGGGTGCGGATCCAGCAACGGGGATGTTATGGGAAGATTATCGAGTTCTCAGGGGGTGAAGATTCTGGCAGGGGCTCTCTTGAAATACATCAAAGGCAGCAACCTTTTGTCCATTTCTCCTGCAGTGTTTATCAGATGAAACTGTCAAAACTAGCCTCACCAACATATTTAGCTATGTGCCGCCAAAAATAAAATTAACGAAAATAAATAAAGTTCAGAGAATCTTTACGAGCTTTTTCGATCTTGGAACTTTTATAACTAAAAACCTCAGCACTTTATCACTTTCGTTGTACCAACAGTGCGGGACATTCACAGAAATCTCGATTAGCGTATCCTTGCAAATTTCTCTTCTCTCATCACCTATCTCAACAACACCACAACCCTCCAAAAAGTAGAACAATACATCAGTGAATGTTGTTCCTTTTAAGTTTTTTATCGGACTTCAATGTGACATGAACAACTTGAACCTTTTCAACATCGTAAAGCACTCCCACATCAACACCGTGCGGATTAGGTGTAGTTTCAACCTCTTCAACCTTCACAACATTCATATCTCTCCCATCTACTAAGTATCTGCTCTATTGCCAGACCCATAAGGATAGCAAAGACGACTGTTAAAGCCAACCTCGCTAACATAAACCTCACTCCCAAAAATTCAAGCTCGACTAACTCTTGAGGAAGCTTGATACACGACCAAGCAGAAAGAAAAACTACAATGTTCGACACTCTCGCACCCTTCTTGAGCAAAGCTGAAGCTATGGGAAACGCTATGTAAAGGGGACCAGTAGGCAAAGTACCCATGACTATTGCAATGAAAACACCTCTTAATCCCGATTCTCTGCCCAAATGCTTCACTACTAAATCTTTTGGCACGAAAACTGTGAATAAACCCATCAATACCATAACAGCTGGAAGAATCAACATCATTTCAACGAAAAACTCCCACGAGGATGTAATCACATCTCCCCGATTTTCGGGAAAAATCGACAGTAAAACGATTGTAACACTCGAAACAAATCCCAAGAGCATCAAATCTCGCCTCATAGTATCCACCCCATGACGAGTCCGATGATGATTGCTATGAAAAAGCTCAAACCGTTTCTGAGTATAGTCATCTTCTTGCCCATCTCTCTTATTTCAACAGGCAAGGTGACAACCCCTATCATAGTCAATGTAGTTATAAACACAGCAACCGCTGTGATAGATGCTCCACTTTTTAGGAGAGAAGCTGCCAAAGGAAACGAAATTATGGATGGAATGTGTAAAACAGCGCCTAATACTGCAACAACGAGTATTCCCTTAAATCCAGCCTGTTCACCTACAATTTTAGAAATCTGATCTTTCGGTACAAAACCCAAAATCAAACCTATCAGAATTACGGTTGCTATAACCATTGGTAGAATACGGAAAAACGAGTTCAAGGCTATGACTAAAGCACGCTTAGCTTTTGCCCTATCCTTTATAATAGCAAATATCAGACAAAAAAAGGCAAATAGGTTTATGAATACAAAAGCAGAGTTCATGTTCTCACAACCGAGCAGAATCCACTTAGAATGATCACTACAATACCTATCAACGCATTTGCAAAGGCCATCATTGCCTTTCTCGAGATTGCAATGCAAATCATGGCAATTACCAGAATGTACTTTATCAATAGCAATGCTGAGTATGTGTTACCGAAGCTAAAAAAGCCCAGAAAATCCTTTGAGTGCCAAGATTCAAGGACACCAGTAATCACAAGAATCGGTATGCTAATGGCTACTAACAATGACGATCTCTTCTGTATATCCATCAGCAACGGTCTTAGCTCTTTACCTTCTTTTAATCTATTCTTGAAAACTGGTAACACGACAAAGGACAGCTGCATTAAACCACCGACCCATACAGCGGTAGCCAAGTTGTGGATCCCCTTTACCGATCCATAAACGAGAACATTTGCCAAATACATCACCTCTTCATCTACAATCTTGTTGTTTTAGCGGAAATAGATTAATCCTAAGATGTTAGAAAATATAAAAATATTTAATTAAGTTTTGATTTTGGTTAAGAAATAGTTAAATCGAGTGCTAATGTAAATATGTAAGCTCAAAGTTGTGATAAAAACTGGAATACCCGAAGAGTGCTGTAAAGTTCGTTACAGTGGCTCCATGACACTCTAAAGAGTCCAGGCAAATCTTGACGGTAGGATAAAACCTTTGTAACCTTTAAATCGATGAATAGATACGAACACACGATCGTTAAAATCACGATTACAAACTTGCCAAAACCCTACTCAACTCTGGAGTTATTGTTCTTCACGCTCGAATTAGAAGAGATGAAGTCTTCTGGACTTTGGCTTGTACTTGGGATGGGTTTAAGAACCTCATGTCTTATATAGATGATTTGAATTTAGACTACGAAATCATCTGGAAAACGAAGTTTTTCGAGGATAAAATGTTAAGTCGTAAAGAACTCGAGACACTTAAATTGGCTTTAGAGTATGGATATTTCGAGAATCCGAAGAGAATAAAGCTCAAGGAACTTGCGAGGATTCTTGATGTGTCTGAGGCTACAGTATCAATCCTGATTAGAAAAGCTCTGAAAAAAGTTGTTGAGAGAATCAGTGCAAAAACATACTCAGAAGCCTGAATGGCGTGAATGCCCTTTGCAGAGATAATTATGATATTGCTGTTTATAACCTCGGGAATTAGTAGTGAATCAACTCCAACGAAGGGAGACCGAATCTATCTCAACTTTTTTGCCTTTTTAAAAATCTCTGCTGTGATGGAGTAGCTGAAGAGGACATCAAATTCACCAGCATTTTCTCAATTTTTTCAAATCTGTTATCTTCTCAGCAGCGGCAATTTTTCTCATCTTCTGCATATATCTTTCATCCAGTGGAAATGTAACGAGAATTTCTTGCCATAACAGCATTGGTGAATGGTAAAAAGTTAACACCATGCGTTGGACAACATGGTTGGACAAGCCTGCATGAATTTAAAAATTGAAGTTATCGGGTTTGATAACTCTGATTCCGTTTATCTTCTGATTTCCATGCTCGCTAACAACATATTTTGCTTTTATCAGTTTTGCAATCGCCAGCGAATCTGAAAGCTCACCGAATTTTTTGAACTCCTCTCGCAAATCATCAGGAACTTCAACAAGTTCGATATTCATCCTGAGAGATACAGCAGGAGAAATTTTTTTGTAAACACTGGGGGCAAGATAAACTTTTCCAGGATATCTTTTTTTCATCAGCGCATTTATCCCGGATAAGTCTGCAACAATTCTCGCAGGTGGACTGGGAAGGGGAGTTGAAACAAGCATGTAAATTCCGATAGACATGGAGATCCAGGTGACAACAAGGATTCCAATGACTATCACCCCTCTTATCAATTCATTAACTCTCAAAATTTCGAGCAGTATCAGTGTAAGGACACCGAAAAGAAAGAGAGCTGTGGAGATAAGCACAGCTGCAATTGTATCTCTTTTTCTTGATTCCTTTACAAGGTCCTCGAGAGCAATTTCCAGCTCATCCATCTCACTTCACCTTCTAAGCAGGTGAAACATTTGGTTTAAATCAACTATTTTCAATGAGGTATGCCACACATCCTGATTTTATTGCTGCCTCAAAAAGCTTTCTGCTGGTGGTGAAAAGTGGTTTTTTCAGCATGAGCGCTACTGCCAGAGTCTCAGCTTCCTCGGCTGAAAGATTGAGATTGAACGACAATCTCTCAACAGTCTCTTTATCAACCTCAACGATGTAGCAACCTTCAAGTGGTGTTGAACGGGGGAGAAAAATTCTCTTCCCGATTGAACGCAGTATGTGATAGTTTTGTGGATTCAGGGACCTTCTATCAACGACTATTCCCCTGTTTGAGAATGCTGGGGAGAGGATCAGAGAAAGCATGAGAACATAGGTTGCCGGAAGCATGACGACTGTAGCAACCTCTCTAACTGGCTCAGGAAGGAGTTCAATCGGGCTCTTTATACTCACTGCAGATGGAGTTGGTGATGGGCTTGGAGTGGGTAACTCCTCAGGGGTGAATGCGGGAGTGGGTGTTGGAATTGGCGTGGGAGTTGCGGTGGGAGTTGGAGTTACCTCGTTTTTCTTGCCTTTTGCAATTGTTGTGAGTCCTGAAAATCCTTTGAGAACTCCATAGCCGGTTATATATCTGTCTTCTAAACTCTTAACTGGCACGATTTTTGCAGGGATGCTGCTTTCAACAACCCCATCAACCTTAAGATAGAAAACAGGAGTCTCTGATGACACTATATCTCTTGAAATCACTACGGTTTCACCGGGACTCAGAGTAATTCTTTCATCAAACAGATCTGTCCGGTTAGAGCCTGTGATGACCCAGCCTTTAAGACTTGCATTGACGAAGTCATTTAACTGGTTTCTCACTTCAAAGGTTGCGAACCACCTGTTATCAACTCTGTTCTTAGAAATGCTGAAATCAAGGGGGACTTTGTATATCATCCTGGCAGAAGTGTTGATTTCAAAACTAACATCTGCATCAGGAATTGAGTATCTACCTGAGACATAAATTCTAAAGGAGGAACTTCCGTGAGGGGGAACAGTGAGATTGAAATATATCATATCGTCTTTCTGACAGGACTCGCAGTCGATAAAACCCTCAAAATAAGGCATTGTGACATTAATGAATATTTCTTGGGGGTAGTTATTGTATACATTGTAGATTACTCTATCTCTTTCACCTTTCTCGATAACAGCCACTATGCTTATATTGAAGTTCTCTGCCTCAAGTGGATGGTAGAGAGAGAGGTTATCCTTCTGAGATATAGTCTGCACCTCAACTGAAGCATTTCGGTATGTTATAACAGCATTGTACCTTTCAGCACCGTACTTCCCTGAGTCCTCTTCTATGTAAACGACAAACCAGTCTTCTATAACTTTCTGCCTGCCATCCGGATAAAAAATAACCTCTCTGTATTCAGTCAGGGTCTGAGCTGATACTGAAAGTATGGTCATGGTAAAAAACAAACAGAGTACGAAAACTGCTGGAAATAAGCCCAGACCCCTCATCTTTTCCTCCAAATCGGGATAGCAACAAGAACCATCAGGACTATCACTAAGGTCCAGAAGAGAATGTATCCCTGAACGGGAAGTTCAGGGAGCGGAATAATTGAGAACTCAGCAGTGAAGAAGGCAATATGGTTTGCCGGAATTGCAGCACTCCAGCTACCCTCCATCTTTGGCTCTGCATATGTCAGCTTCCAGTCTGAATAAATATCGATTTTCAAATCCCTGATGTCAACATCTGAGCCCACAGGGATTTTTATTGTTTTGAAGAGCAATCCCTTTTCAACAATATCAGCATCAAATTCAATTGTGAAGGTATATTCTTTTCCAGGTTCAATAGGATGCCAGATTTCATAGTAAATGGATGTATATTCACTGTTCTGTTCCACCCTTGTGTTGATTATCGTCTTACCACTGTATGCTTTAACTTCGGAAACTTCAACCGGCTCTCTTTCTTCTGTGAAAGGGATATAAAAAATAAATAATTTTACTGGATGAACTTTTTGCAGTCTTATCTCCCCAATTCCAGGAACAAGTGGTTTATCTATAAGATTTCTGAGTGTTATCTCATTCCTAACATGGGCTGAATCAGTTACGGTTACCTCCATACTGTATTTTGAAATCTCCTCAACTTTGATTGGCTGTGAACTGGAGGGAATGATGGCAACAAGTAATATTAATGCAAAAATCAGGGTTGAACCGAGCCTCTTGCTCAATTCTGATACTGGCATGGATTTCAGGTTCACCTCTTAACTTATATTATTATCCATTCTTCCAATCATGAGAATTATTTATTAGTAGATTAAATAAATAAATTTTAAAAAATTGAAATGCAACCATATTTACTCTCTTCTGATCACCCCAGCGATTGCAAAAAGTCCTAATAAAGCTGTTGCAAGCGCCATCATGGATTCATAGCTTGCTGCAGCGCTTCCACTGACAATCTTTATCTGAGGCGATGTTTGTTCGCTCATTGAGAGCATTGGGTCAAGACCCACTATGAATGCATCGAGTACACTGAATTCTCCGCTCCCCTGTATCTGGTAGAATATTACGACCGTCTGACCGTTCTGGATTTCAGTATCGTCTGCTATGACTCCATCTCCATCGGCTCCGGCAGTGAGCGGACTGAGTCGCCAGTAGTATCCTGTGTCGTAACCACTCATTGGATTTGTAACACTTCCATTTCCTGCAAACATTGATGTTTTATTTATCCAGTTTCCGTCATCGAGATCCTGCCAGCTGCCATCCCAGTTGTACTCACTGAAATTGGTTGGAATCATGTCATAAACATACACATTTGGTGAGTCCTGTCCTCCAAGGTTTTCGACAACTAAGTAGACATCGAAGACATTATCGACGGTTGAATTTGGAACAACATGTTTTGTGACCTTGACAAGGTAGGTTCCTATCACATAGATTTTCTCGATAACGATGAAATCACTTCCATAGGTTGCATTTGTGTTATTCGTTGTTCTGCTTGAGTCCATCCATCCACTGCTGGCATCTCTGATAAGCTTAAAGGTTGCATTTGCCCAGATAACAGGCACATTTGAATACTCAAATTGAATATCTGATGTTGTAAACTCATTTCCACCTGCAAGCTGCTGGTTAGGGACAGTCTCAACCGGACCATATATTATGTTCGAGAAGCTCTCGGTAGCAGTTGCCCACATTGTTACATTTGTAAGGATATAGGTCAATCCTGTTGCTGTATTCTGGACTGTTGCATTTCCTCTCCACACAACCCAGTTTCCACTTGCATTCTGGAAGGGACCACTCTTGTTGACTGATATGCTCGCATCTCCGGTAGCAAAAACATCAACTATCTGCGTCCCACTGACACTGCCATCGAAGCTGAATTCGATTGTTGCAAAGCCATATCTGTCAAGGAAGTAAGCATGATCACCTGTTCCGCTGTTGTTTCCCTGAACTGTAAATGATATGTTCACATAATCAATTCCACCCTCGTTCAGGGTTATACTGTCTACGCTAAGACCATCGTTTGTTCCAGAAGCATAGCTGCTATCGAACAGTGAAGTTGATGGGCTACCTCCATTCTGGGTAGATGGGTTTGAAATTGGACCAAGGCTTGTCCAGTTTGAGCTGCCAAAGTTATTTGCATCACTGCTAAGGTATTTGAGAACATTCATTGATACTGTCTGGGTGCCACCTATCTGGGTGAATAAAGCATCGTTCATACTGATATTAAAGTAAACCTCCCATGTGACATCTCTGTTTGCTGGGATCTTTGAGACATTGTAGCTTTCATCAATCAGGAAGGGTGATGAACTTGCAATGCCAAGTGTATTATCATCAACATCGTAGCTGTAGCTGACGACCTCGTTTTGCTTGAGATAGGGTATGTGGATGAAGTAATCCGCATTTGTGTTAATATTATCTCTTATTTTAGGGGGAATGTTGCTGGCATCTGTGAAAAGATAAACATTAGAACTTGCATTTTCAAATGAGAGAGTCAGGCTAAGAGCATTGTTGAGATCAACAGCCACCCATACATCGTAAAGATCATCACTGCCAGTGTTTGTTATGTTAATGAATCCGATTGTATCGGTTGAATATAAGAATCCTGAACCATCATACTCAGCAGTAGTGCTGATCTTCTCTTCTATGTTTACATCCAGTGGGGCTGCAGCGCTCAATCCCATCATTATTGTGATTATTACAACTATCAGTCCTGCTCTTTCCAATTTAGCCATGGGGGATTCAAAACGCTTATTATTTAAAAATCTTTCCATACAATGGATAATGATGGGATATCGGTGATATTAAAAATCATTAAAGTTCAATATACATTATCATGAATTTATTATCATAATGAGAAACCAATCAGAGAAAAAATTTTCAACATTTAGTGAAACACTGTTAAAATGTTTTCATCCCGGATAAATATCCGGAGTTGTTAGCTCAGATAGAGGATGCTGTATTATTGCCTTGGCTTTAACACCCCACCTCACAACCCTATCCTTAGAAAGCCCCAAATCCATTAATCCATTTAACCTGCTGGATCCACTCCAATATTAAACACCTTTGCAGGATTAAATTCTCCACTTGCAGACAGATTCAGGTAGACATACTTGGTCTCTCCAGCAGCAATTGTGTTGAAGAGCCACCAGTAAACATCACCACTACTGCCATTTGCATCGTAGTCTCCGCTCATAGAGGATATTGAAATGTTCTGGGGTTTGGTCCAGTAGACCTTAATATTACTGGCATCATCCAGAGACATTATTTCGATCGATGTGTTACTGAAGTAGAAGCTTAGTTTTGCAGTCAGGTTTACAGGACTTATAGGGCGGGTACATGAAAGAATGTAGCTTGTACTGTATGTTACACCGTTGGTTTCCAGTGCTGTAACATCCACTGTATAGTTTTCTGCCAAGGGTGCTGAAAATTGATAATCGAAGAGTTTCCATAGAGAGGGAGTGGATGTATCTGTCTTGTTTACATTCATGAAGCCACTCTCGTAGAGGGTGCCATTTTCAAAGTAAATGTTTATACTTGCGGATATTATATCATGGGAACCTATAGGGTCGCTGACATTGGCAAAAATCTGGGTTGTATCTCCAACATAGCATGTTGTGCTGTAGATCTCAGAAATTCTGATATATGTCGTTGTGTTGAGAGTTAGATTTGAGTCGTATGCAGATGAGTGAGAAACAAAAATGCTGTTTGCATTTTGATTCTCGACTCTCAGTATCATATATTCTCCCCGCTTTAGCTGGACTGGTGACAGGAGTTTTATTGTAAGTGTCTGGAGCGATGGAGTGGTGGTGAGAATTACAGATGAGGAATTGGTGCCTATGGTCTCTGAATAAACACCGTCGGTTTTTATCAGACTAACAACAATCTTATACTGCCCTGCTAATGCTGAGCTCAGCCAGAGATTCACATAGGCTTTGTCATAAAATCTGAAATCTGATGCAAAGGGTGGAGATTGATACCAGGATTGCATTGTGAAGGATGAAATTTGTGTTTGTGACTGTGAGCTTGGTGGTGTAGTGTTCATAACAAAGTTGCTGTGGAGGTAGAATTCTTTCTGTTCTGTTGGGGGAGATGGTGTAGAGGTTTCCAACCTGACATCATCACTTATACTCGAGTCGGCTATGTATGTGAAGTTCAGAATGGTTATATCTGTCTCTCCGAGTGGGGTGGATGATGGAATAATCTTTGAAGTGTTAATATAGCTTATCCCATACGGTAAGAAAACGTCTGGTAGCCCATTGGAGTTGGTGTCGCTCAGGACAGTATCCCACATGCCATCACCATCGTCATCCTCTGCGATGAGCTGTGAATTATTGTAAAGCCTTGTAGTCCAGCCTTTGGTAGAAGCCGTGATGTTTATATCAAATCTACCGGCTGAAAAGTAATTTGCTGAAGTGAGGTTGTAGAAAACCTCTATTCCCGGATTTGCTGTAGTGGATTGATCAGGTTCTACTGTGAAGGCAACAACATTTATGTAAATCCACATCTCGTCGTTCGTCAGGTTTTGATCGTTTGTGAGATTGGTTTTGAAGGATACCTTATACTTGCCGTAGGGAAGTGAGGAAATGTTGAGGGGGAATGAAACATTCGCAGTCTCGTTGAAGGGGATAGAAAGATTGATGTATGTTGAAGTCTGGTAACTGTAACCTCCACCAACCTTTGTAACATTGAATATCACTTCAAGGTTCTCTAAATCTACAAGACCGAAAAGTGCTGCTGTTGCGTTAAAGTAAACGACTCCTGCTGTTGCAGGATTGAAATTCGTGTTGTTGGCTGGAGAATCTATGGATAGAATGCCAGCATCGTAGAGCTTTGATTTGCCATCATCAATCTGCGCAACCATGTCGCTGAAATTGTAGCCGAGTCCCCAGATAATGGGTACTACCCACTTCTCTCCAGCAGCAAGGCTAATTCTATCCCAGGCTAAAGCTGTGGCAGCATCTCCTGTGTAAGAATTTGCATTGTTTAGACCATCTCTGTAGATATCCCCCCACATTCCCGGTGTTGAAAGAGTGTTTCTAATATATCTGTCAGTGTAGTAGTTAACATCATGAGCTGAACTTCCAATGTTGGATCCGTATCCTCCGTACTGTATATTACCTTGAGGGGCGTTACTGTCATAACCATAGACTATGTCATAGGTTGGATCGTAGTTAGCGTTATCACCAGTATAGCTACCACCAAAGTTCCAGTCCATACCTTGGAAAAAACGCAGGTTTGTCAGGTCTCTGTTTGGGTTGATATAGTATATGGTTGCAAACCACTTATTATTGTCTCTTATTATAATTTTCTGTGTTATGTTTAATTCCCCACCTTCGGTCTCCATTTTTGATATTATAACACTTTCTAAGGTTCCGTCAGGTACAGTATTCAGTGGTATATCTTCTCTATTTAGGTGGAGCAGATTTCCGTCATTTCCAAGAGTGTCAATAACCTGTCTCCAACCATAACCAAGGTTGCACCAGAAGGGGTTGTAATTACAACGCCAGTAATAATATGTATTTCCATACTGTCTTGTAGTGCCTCCATCATCGAATTTGATAGCTATCTTAGATCCGGCATCAATGTCTATATTATTCCCATATCCGTTATCCTCTGTTCTGCCTGCATGGTCATAGGTTGCAATGGTTGAAGTATCATCTCCCTGGTTGTACGGGAAAACGATTGCAGAGATCTGCCCTGCCCCTGAGTATGTTCCGCTGTAGGCGAGTTCAATTGCAATTGAATTATTGGGGGCAGGGGGAGTTAGAGAGATGTTGTAACCCCAGATAGGGTCATCATAAAAGTAGAGGGTATTGTTCTCGATATACCATCGGATGTCTCCCTCGGTCTCACCAGTGCTTCTGTTCGTTAGGATTGTATTGACTATTCTTCTTCCATCGTCACCGACAATCTCTTTAACTCTGTATCCTTCGGGTAGAGGGACACTGAATCTATACCAGGTATCAATTTTGTTGTTCAGTTCAAGCCTTAGCATGGTTTTTCCGAGCTTTCTCACCTCGGTTGTTGTGTTTAGCACTTCCGAGGAAATATTGTATTTTTTGAGAATCTCAGGAGAGACGGGAAGGTGCATCTCGTAAAAAGTAAGGTTTTTGAAGGATTTGTAGGCTTTAAAAGCGACTCTCATCTCTTTTATACTTGGAGTGATCTGCATTTTTTTGAACTCTTTGAATCTCTCCTTTAGTGCTGCAGGTATCTTGATTACAATCTCTCTCTTTACAGGATCAAAAGCAATTATTTCTTTCTCACTCTTGTCTATTTTTTTCTCATGGGGTAGTTCAATCCTGATCTCTGCATTACCACAGACCAGTTTTATGTATTTTCCTTTGACATCCACTGGAATTTCGAACTGAGAATTGTTGAGTTTTATTTTCTCCTTTTTCTCTGTTTTTCCTTCCTTGTAAATATAGTACAGGTATTCTGGTTCAATGTAATGCCAGCTTACATTCCCCTTTATTGTTGAATTTATAAGACTTGCATTAATTCTGTACTCATCAACGAGAACAATCTCTTCAAATTCATCCACGGAAATCCGGTACTTTCCAGGTTTTTTAGGAATAAATTTTGAAATCCATGTGCCATTAATCTCTTTGAAGGTAAGATTGAATCTTTCCTCTTCTAAAACAATAACCGAACTTTCAGGCTTGAAATTCGTCCGAATTTCAATCTCATCGTTAATAAAGTTTAGTTTCCCTACTTCAAGCCTCCTTTTCTCCTTTATGGAAATATTCAGGGAGCTATGTGCATTACCTGAACTCAACACGATCGTGTAATTGCCAGGTGGAAGATTCAGGGGAATCGTGAAACTTCCATTTTTTAGCTCAGATTGACCACCACTTTCTCCGACAGCCCACTGGATACTTTCGGGTTCAACAAAATAGTACTCCACATCTCCTTTTACTACACCCCTTTCGAAAGTCGCATTAATTCTGTAACTATCTACGAAAAAGGTTTTTTCAATGCCATCAGCAATTATTTTCCACTCTCCAAGCACGATATCTTTTTTCAAATCTATTATACTCTTATAAACATCCCCTTTCCTGCTGAAATTCAGCTCAAGCACCATACCGATAGGATTTACCGCATAGGCTTTTTCGGGTTTGAAAGAAGAGGTTATTATAACCTCCTCTCCGGGGAAATAGACTCTTCTTATATCAAAACTCCTCTCCATCTCTACTTTCTCTTCCTTTTCAGTCTCTGTTTCGATCTTCTTTTCAACCTTCAGATGGAGATATTTAGCCTCAATAACCATATCTGTGTAGTTAATCCAGGAGAGATTAAAACTTCCATTGAAGCTGTATTCTCTGTCAGCATGAACAGTAAAGACTGCATCAACCGACTTACCATCGAGAAAAGCAGTTACAGTCTCATTTTTTATCAGAATCGTGAAGTTTACGAAAACCTCCAATTCCACCTCACTCAGACCGCATTTCAGCAAAACATTGTGCCTACCCGCAGGAACCGGAATCTCAAAAGAGTTGTTTGAAAACTTCAGAATCTCTTCTTTTCCGTCAATCTCGTAGGTTATTCTCTCCGGTTTTGTGATGTATGTCTTTGCATCTCCTTTTATCAATCCTTCCTCATAATATGCTGTGATGGTGCAGTAATCCACCGTGAATTCATCTACGATTCCATCCGCAATTATGGTGTAGTTTCCAAGCACAACATCCTTTTTAAGGGAAAATTTCGCCGAGTAAGTATCTCCATCGCTGCTGAAGGAGAGATTATACATCAATCCGGCTGGTGATACTACAATTGAGGAGTTTGGAAGGAAATCAGCCTTTATTATCACTTCTTCTCCGGGGAAATAGACCTTTTTCAGAGTGCTGAGACCGGATGTATAATTCTGGCTTGAATCCTCTTCCTGATTTGCCTGAGCAGAAAATATGATAACCACAAGTAGGATTAAAATTGCTGAATGCTTCAGCAGCAGGAACCTTTTTCTCACTACTAACTGGAGAACTGCCCTTTAAATATATATATTTCGCAGCGAAATCATCATTATCATGTCCTTTATGGCTTATTCCCGATAAGATTTAACACAGAAAAAAGGAATTATGAGTTTTATTTTATGGGCTGTAGTTTATAACTGCACATCTATTGCTTTAACATCCTGAGGAACTGTGGATTAACTTTTTAATAAGCATTATTTTATATTAGTAAAAAGAGTAAAAAATTAATAATTCCCGGAGAACTCTATTCCGGTGACTCTCAATGGGTAAAGTGGATATAGTTGATCTGACCCTTAGAGATGGACATCAGTCTCTTCTTGCGACAAGAATGAGGACAAGAGATATACTGCCAATAGTTGAGAAGTTTGATGAATCAGGAATCACCACGCTTGAGGTATGGGGTGGAGCTACATTTGATTCTGCACATCGCTTTCTGAATGAAAATCCATGGGAGAGACTGAGAGAGATAAGAAAGAGGGCTAAGAATGCAAGACTCTCAATGCTTCTGAGAGGACAGAATATAGTTGGTTACAGGCATTATCCGGATGATATTGTTGAGAAATTCGTCCTGAAAACGGCTGAAAACGGACTTGACTTCTTCAGAATATTTGATGCACTGAATGATATAAGAAATCTTGAAACCGCAATAAAGACAGCGAAGAAAACAGATGCGCATGTTCAGGGAACAATCTGCTACACCATCTCTCCTGTCCACACGATTGAGAAGTATGTTGAGATCGCAAAGGAACTTGTTGCCCTTGATGTGGACTCGATATGTGTTAAGGATATGGCAGGCCTACTCTCACCAAAAATGGCTTATGAGCTTGTCAGCACTCTCAAGAAAGAGGTTGGAGCTAAAATAAATGTTCATTCCCACTATACAAGTGGAATGGCATCAATGGCACTTTTGAAGGGAGTGGAGGCAGGAGCAGATATGATTGACACATGCATGTCACCATTGAGCATGGGAACGAGCCATCCACCGACCGAGAGCATGGTTTATGCTCTGGAAGAACTTGGTTACCATACTGGTGTTGACCTTGAAATTCTTATGGAGATAAGAGAATATATGATGAAGATAAGGGAAAAGTATGCGGGATATCTTGATCCACTCTCAACGATTCCTGATACAAATGTTCTGGTTTATCAGATTCCAGGCGGAATGTTCTCCAACATGATTAACCAGCTCAAGGAACAAAACGCTCTCGACAGGCTACCTGAGGTACTCAAGGAGGTACCGGTGGTCAGAGAAGATCTTGGTTATCCACCGCTTGTAACACCAACAAGCCAGATAGTTGGAGTTCAGGCAGTCGTTAATGTCCTCGTTGGGGAGAGATATAAGGTTGTTACAAAAGAAACAAAAGACTTAGTAAAGGGTATGTATGGAAGAACACCAGCAAAGATCAGGGATGAAATCGTGAAGAAAATACTCGGAGATGAGAAACCGATAGATTGCAGACCTGCTGATCTGCTCGAACCAGAGTTTGAGAATAGAAAGAAGGAACTTGAGGCTGAGGGGATTGAAGCCACAGACGAAAATGTTCTCCTATATGCACTCTTCCCACAAACAGGGCTCCAGTTCCTGAAGGGAGAGCTTAAAGAGGAACCATTTCCACCTGCTGGAAGGGTTGAGGGTAGCTTTAAGGTTGAAATTGATGGGAAGGAGTATATTATTGAAGTCGAACCTGCCTGAGCAACCTTTTTATAATATTAAATCATCATATTTTTTGTGATGGCTGTTTTTGTTAAATCAGGCGAAGAAATAATGAAGAGGGCTTTAGATGGGATAACATACAGAGTAAAGGCAAAATCGGGAAGCATAATTGTCATAAAATCAGAGCTTGAGCCAGGGGCAGAAACAGAGGAGTACGAGCATGATGGGGAGGAGGTGAGAGTTCTCTTAGAGGGCAGGGTGGAAGTAAAGGTGGGAAACATGCATTACAGCATGGAACCGGGAGATGTTATATGGCACCCCTCCAGTCTCCCCCATCGGATGAAAAACATCGGTGAAGGCAAAGCGGTTTACATTACCATCGGTACACCACCAACTTTCATGTGAAGCTTTTTAATCTCCCCCATATTGTTTTCAATCAATGATAGTCAGTATTGTCGGCTCTCCCGATTCAGGCAAAACAACACTCATCGAGACAGTCGTGCCCCTTCTTAAACAAAGGGGTTTGAGAGTTGCTGTGGTAAAGCATCATGCCCACGGAGATTTCAGTTTTGACAGGGAGGGAAAGGACTCATGGAGGTTCTATAATCGCGGAGCAGATGTCCTTGTAGTGTGTCCGGGGAAACTTGCAATGGTCAGGAGAACTGGGGAGAATGAATACAGTCTGGATTATGTTTATGAGAGATTTCTAAAGGATAAATACGACATCGTTCTGACGGAGGGATTCAACAGTGCTGGAAAGGATAGAATAGTCGTGCTGAATCCATCAGATAACATAGAAAGGCTCAGAAAAGGAAAGATAATGGCTGTTGTCTGTGAGAGAGACCTTCCCGATTATAAAACTTTCAGGCTTAAAGAAGAAGATTTCAGGGAAATTGCGGAAATGATAGCAGAGAAGCTGAAATCTCAGTAGTAATCAGATTTATCGATAATCCTTGCAAGTCTGTCAGCAATAAAGAGATCGAACTCTGTGTTTACATTGATTGCAAGAAGGGAATTTTTAAACTGGAAAAAAACTTCCTTGCCCTCAGTCACGGTATTTATTCCCACCAGACATTTCCCGTTATAAATGTTACACCCACCTCCCATTGGGACCCTTTCAAGACTCAGATATCCGGTGAGGCTAAAATCTTTGCTGAACTCCCTTTCGATCTCTCTAACATCTCTCTCCCTTACAAAGGGGATGTCACATGATATGCTAAGGAACTCTCCGTACTCTCTGAGGAGCCAGATTGTATCTTCGACATATCCCTGTCCGGGAGTGGTTATGTAATCAATACCTCTTTCGATGCAGAGCTTCTTGGTTTCCGGTGTGTTTGGGGAGACAGCAACACACCCCCCACACTGGTTGTACACTCTCTCAACCAGAGGAATATTGTTTATCTTCAGGACTGGTTTCTCTCTCCCAATTCTTGCTGATTTTCCTCCAGCCATGAGTATTCTGAGAACCATCAAATCACCCCAGAAGAGCAATGGATGCAAGAGCCACCGCTCTTGTAATCTCAGCTGAAGCCCCTATACAGTCCCCGTTAATCCCGCCTAAATTCTTCTCAGCAACTCTCAGGATGTAAAAGGGAACTGAAAGGGATAGGATTGAAATCAAGGCATGCAGGCTGAAAAGGGAAAAGATAGATATGAAAAGGATGTATATCGACAGAGAGAGCAGGAATTTTTTCACCGACATCTTCTCGATAAAGTATCTTCCGATTCCGTCACCGATGGGTTTTCCAAGATATAAGAGAAGAGACATTGACATTTTTGAGTTTATCTCTGCAACAATCAGACTCCAGACAGGAACCCTCTCGAGTGAATAAAGCTGCAGCAGGATAATTGCAATCACAGCAAATATACCTGCAGTACCGATCTCCACACCCTTCATGGCTCTAATTTTTTCTTCAGCATTTCCCTTCACCATCATACCATCCGAAAAATCTGCAAGTCCATCCAAGTGGATAATGCCTGTGATGAGGTAGAAAAGAATAAGTGAGAGTATGGGTGTGAGAGGGGGTTTTAGGTAGAGAATTACAGTTGGAATAGCAGCTGTAACAATTCCCAGAAAAGGAAGAAGCCATATCTTATCCACTGCATCATCTATGGTACCACCTGCAGGTATTCTTGTGAAGAATGATATCAGTCCTCTCACGGGCTTTGGTTGATTGAAAAAGATAAATTTTTTTTGATTTACTGTCAGATGAAATTTAATGGAAATGAACATCTGGACGGAGAGGGCTGTAGTTCTTTTGCTTGCCCTGATTCTTGACATCACACTGGGTGAGCCACCGGAGAAGATTCACCCCACTGTATGGTTTGGGAATCTGATTCATTACTTAGATAGAATCTACGCAACTCATGATAGAATAGCAGATTTTTTGGCAGGAACATTTGTAACGCTGACAGTCATACTTTTTGCTCTGTTTCTGTCAGTCGTCCCCTCTGCACTCCCTGAATTTGCGGCTATTCTACTTTCAGCCTTTTTTTTAAAATCATCGTTCTCACTGAAAGCCCTTGAAGTGCATGTAAGGAAAACTATCGAGCCTGATATAGATGAGCAGAGAAAAAAGACATCGATGATTGTCAGCAGAGACCTCTCTGGTCTAAAAAGACACGAAATCTGTTCTGCCTCAATTGAGAGTCTGGCAGAAAATTCCGTTGATAGCTATATTTCTCCCACATTTTACTTTCTGATTTTTGGTCTACCGGGCGCTATGGTTTACAGGGCTGTGAACACCTGCGATGCAATGCTGGGCTATAGGATTGGGAGGTATCTCTATTTCGGAAAGTTCGCAGCAAGGGTTGATGACATCCTCAATTTCATCCCGGCAAGACTATCAGTGCTTCTTTTCCTCCCTCTATCTCCTAAGAGAGTAATCAGCAATTTGAAAAGAGCGAAGTACAAGATAAACGGAGATAAACCCATTGCATGCATGAGTGCTGTATGTGGAGTTCAGCTTGAGAAAAAAGGCTCTTATATTTTTCCCGGTAGAAAACCTGAACTGAAGGACATATTTAGAGCTATTAAGGTCTTCAGAATCGTTGTGGTAGAATGGACGGCAATTCTTTTTCTTGTTATCGTGCTCCTGAGTAAAAATTAAAAACTTATAAGTCTGTCGTCAAACTGTCTTCATGAAGCCAAGAAACATAGATTTCAGGGCTGAGCATGGGGGCAGAGTGCAGGGATTGGATTTTTCCATTTCTGTGAATCCCTATCAGCCTGAGTGGAAGGATGAAATGTTTCACAGAGCAAGAAATATCGCGGATAGATATGTTTACTGGGAAAATCTTGAGGAAAACCTTTCAGACCTTGTTGGAGAAGATATTACCGTTGTTGCTGGAGCCACAGAGGCTCTATATCTGATACCGATTTTATTTCCTGCTGAAAGGGCTCTGATTCCACAGTACACCTACTCAGAATATGAAAGAATTGCAAGATTTTACGGTTTTGATATTTTGAAATCCTCGAATAATCCTTTGGAACTTTCTGAGAAGGTTGAAAGAAATAGTATTGTTTTTTTCTGCAATCCAAACAACCCGGATGGGAGGTATTTCCCGCCTGAATTACTCAGACCTCTGATTGATGCTGTTGAGGAAAAGGATTCATTGCTGGTGCTGGATGAAGCTTTCATGGATTTTGTTAAAGGTTACAGAACTCCAGAGGGTGAGAACATCGTAAAACTGAGAACATTTACCAAAAGCTATGGAATGCCGGGAGTCAGGGTTGGATATATCTCTGGCTTTACAGAGCATTTTAAAAAAATCAGAATGCCCTGGAGTATTGGCTCCTTAGGTTATGCCTTCCTTGAAATGCTCTTAGAGGATTCTTTCAGATTTATTGAAGAAACGATGCCCTTAATATGGGAAGAAAGAAAAAGATTTGAAGTTTTTGGATTGAAAACTGATTCTAACTTCTTTTTGATGAAAAAGAAAGGGGCTTATGAGTATTTGAGGCAAAAAGGATTGATTGTGAGGGATTGCACCTCCTTTGGTCTTAAAGATTACATTAGGTTTTCAATCAGAAAGCCCGAAGAGAACGACAGGCTGATTGAAGCACTTTATGAGCTCAGGGAGGTATAAGGATTGATTTCAGGATATTTTTTTGCACTTCTTGCATCAGTATTGTGGGGTTTTAATGGAGTTCTTGTCAGAAAGGCTCTTGAGAAGGTAAATCCCTTTCTTGGAACATTTTATATTGTTCTGATTTCCTGGTTATGCCTTCTCATCCTCTCTGTTTTCACAGGGGAAATCTTCAGGGTTGAGTTTGAAGGAACAAAGGTCGCTCTCTTATGTCTTGCAGGGATATTCCAGTATTTCTTTGGCAGAACCCTAACCTATTTTTCAGTTGGTGTAGTCGGCTCTTCGAGAGCCTTCACAGGCACATCGACAAGGATAATGTTCTCCGCACTCCTTGGTTTTGCCATCCTGGGAGAGGAAGTTAACTTAATGATTCTGTCAGGCATCCTTGTTATGGTGGCAGGGCTCTACATTCTATCCTCGGATACATTTAGCAGGAGAGGGCTTGCAATTTCAATTGCTGGAGGACTGTCCTATGGTATTGCATCTATCTTCATAAAGAGTGGAATTCTTGAAAGTGTGGTGGTGAGCAATCTAATATCTGTTACTACAGCACTCCCCTTCATTTTTGCAGTAGCCTACTCTAAAAGTTCTGAGAACACTTTCAGCTTTTACCTGCTTCTCTCAGGCATTACAATGTTTCTCGGGACATTTAGTTACTATCTTGCTCTTTCTCAGGCTCAGGTTGTTGTTGCTGTGCCAGTTTCAAATCTCTATCCCGTTTTCACAACTGTGTTCTCATATCTTTTGATTCAGAGGCTTGAACATGTTAGCATAAAAACTCTTATTGGCTCTGTAATTGCTGTGATGGGGGGAATCTTGATATATGCTGGCTAAAGCATTTTTTCCCATTTTGATAGACTCTCCTCGAGTGCCCTGACAACTCCCCTTCCAATCTCATAACCCAGCTCTGTTGAAGTTCCTGCCCACTCCTCACTGCCGGGGAAAGAGAAGACACCTATCCCATCACTCGTTGTCCCGGTGGCGTTGTATCTTTCAAGCATCACCCTTGTCTTTGCTTCGGTGGCTGTCATAACTGCATTTACCATTGCATTCACTCTGAGCCCTTTTTTTATAATAATTGCAATGTTAACCGTCCCGATGTTCCATTTTGCCTTCTCTCCAGCTATTGCTGGATTTGTGACTCCTGCAGTAACATACACTTCCAGAAAATCTTTTCTGTACTCTGAAAGAACCTCAGGAATTTCAACAGCACTCATAAATCCAACAAAATTTCTCAGCTTGTTTTCCTCTTCAAACTTTCTGCAGTCGTGTTTATAATCTCCTGAATAGTTTTTATCAACATACATGAAAAAGAAACCCTCTGCAACCCTCAGACCACCGTTATGGGGTGCGGAGGAGAGTGATATCATCTCCTCATCGAAAAACCTGATAAAGCTTTTCCCGGAAAAAATACCTTTGCCCATGGTAGATACTGGAATTAAAAAGTATAAATTTAACCGGCATCATCTCATCTTTTCTGCGAGAAGTGAATAAAGCCACTCAACCCTCTCAACTACATCCTTCTCTGAAAATCCCTTTTTCACTGCAAGATAAACACTTCCCCCGGCTCCAACCCCTTCTTTTACATATCCTGCCTCGTAATCTCTTAATCCCTTGAAACTGCTGCTTGAGAAGTTTAGTTTTGCATACCAGTAGTCTACGCCAATCTCATTTGCTGTCTCCCTGAATGAACAGGAAGAATCATTAACGACATACTTTGTTGTTGCAATTATGAAACGGGATATATCATCCAGTTCCTTCAAACATGCGGCAACTGCAAGCATCTGACTTCCACCAGCCAGAACAACCTTCTTTCTGAATCCAAGAGAAATTCCGGTGACCGTTGCAATCATGGGATCCCCAAATTCCTGAATCGCCCTTACGGGAGAACCTCTGAATGCGCCCTCCTCTACCCCTACTCTTTTAAAAGCAGAGTTTATTACCTCTTCTTTGAGGTTCTGGGGGTTCTCTGGAGCGGCAGAACTCGTTCTTGCATTGTAGCCAAGAGCTTTGAGCACAGCCTGAGCTGTTGTGGTACCTCCGGGAGTGCTTTCCCCAATAACAATCTCATCAAAACCCATTTTTTCCAGCTGAATGCCAAAAAATTTTGCTCTCCGGATGATATATTCTGCAGAGGGAACAGCAGCATCATATCTGAAATCTTTTCCTGCCTCATCACTTATATGAACATGTGGAATCAGCGGAGCCATATGTGAACCACCTCTGACTGCAAGAATAGGAAAATCAGCGAGTTCATAGCCTGCCTTTGTTATTATCGCTGGAGTTGGATGTCCCTCTGGAGTAACGGGAATTGCATCGATTATAAGTGGTTTTCCTGTATATACATACTCAACATCGGCGGGTGGTGTGAACTTTGTAAGCTCTGGAGTAGCCCCAGCAACAGATATTCCGGGTATTGTTGCAATCTCGGTATTTCCGATAACAACAAGCATCAAATCAGACATGCTTGATTTTAAATCAAAATAGTTTTAAATAGCTTTTCATTTTTACTGGCTTGTTCCCGTTAAGAAAGAAAATTTTAAATATTCAGACTCATACCTGTCTAATATGCCCAATCCTGAAAAATATGTTTACGCTCGTAAAAAAGATATAATTAGGTCTCAGGAGAAAAGGTTGAGAAACACCCTCAGGTATGTTTACGAAAAAAGCCCCTTTTACAGAAGAGCATTTAAAGAAATCAACATTGATTCCATCGGAAATGCGGAGGAGCTTGAAAAAATACCCCTAACAACAAAACAGGATTTGAGAAAAGCTTATCCCCTCAAAATGTCCTGTGTGGGTAAGGAAAAGATTGTGAGAATTCAGATGAGTGGTGGTACAACTGGACAGCCAGTCATCATTCCATATACCAGACACGATGTTGAGCAGTGGAAGGAAATGCTCCTGAGAGATTTCATGCTGGCAGGAATTGGGAGTGGAGATATAATCCAGATTACACCTGCATTTGGCTTGTGGAATGGCGGCTTTGGATTTCATTTTGCTGCAGATGCAATAAATGCTTTCGTAATTCCAATCGGTGCTGGAAACACGAGAAATCAGATTAAATTCATGAAAGATTTTGGTACAACTGTTCTCTGTGCAACAGCGAGCTATCCTCTCAGAATTGCCGAAGTAGCTGAGGAAATGGGCATAGATGTATCTCAGCTTGGTGTGGAGAAACTTCTCCTTGGGGCAGAACCATGGAGTGAAGAGATGAGGAAAGTGATAGAAGAAGTATTTGATGCAACAGCTTTTGATATTCCTGGACTGACAGAAATGGGTGGTGTGGGAACAATTGGCTTTGAATGTCCAAAAAGGAATGGGATCCACATATGGGAGGACAATTACATTGTGGAGATAGTTGATCCCGAAACTGGGGAAAGGGTTGCAGATGGAGAGGAAGGGGAAGTTGTTTACACCTCCATAAACAGAGAAGCAATGCCGGTAATCAGATACAGGAGTGGAGAGATATCTGCTGTAGTCTCAAGGGAGAGGTGTGAGTGCGGGATAGAACACATGACAATAAGGAGAATAAAGGGGAGAACCGATGATATGGTAATTTACAAGGGGGTGAAGTTCTATCCCTCGGATATAGAGAGAATCCTTTTCTCACATGGGGTCACAAACTACAGAATTGAGGTTGGGAATGGAATAAAGATTGTCTATGAGGGAGATGAAACAGCATTGAACCAGATAAGAAAGGACATTAGGGAATTTGTTGGTTTTAGCCCCAGAATGGAAGCTGTAAGGTTTGGTGAGCTTGAAAGGTTTGAAGGAAAGGCAAAAAGACTTGTTAGGGTTCAGGAGGGTTGATTATGGTTATTGAAGCAGTTTATGCAGCCTCGATAGTTCTCATGTTTGCAGGATTTCTGATTGCCTGCAGGAGGAGCTTTAAGGTGATTGAATGATTGAGATCACCGTACTGGCAGTATATCTTTTTTTGATGGTGATATTAGGAATTTACGAGTACAGGAAAACAAAGGGAATGCTTGATTACTATCTTGCGGGCAAAAACTTGGGTGTACTTCTTGTCAGTTTCTCCTTCTTTGCAACCTACTTCAGCACAGCAGCATTCCTCGGGGGTGGAGGATTCGGTTTTGTTGCGGGTTTCCAGTGGTCAGCCTTTCTGATCTTCTTTCACATTCTTTTTGCAATAATGGCATGGATGGTAATAGCCCCACCAATGAAGAGAATTGCAGATAAACATGGCTCGCTGACGATTCCGGAGATATTTGGAATGAACTTTGGAAAGGCTACACAGTTTGTAGCATCAATTGTAATAATTGTATTTTTCCAGTTTTATATGGTATCTATCTATAAGGGAGCAGGAAATCTGCTTGAAGTGATGCTCGGCATAGATTATACCATGGCTCTGCTCATAACGGCAGGAGTTGTTATGGTTTACACCGCAATAGGTGGTTTCAGGGCAGTTGTTATTACGGATTTGATTCAGGGAGTTCTGGTTCTTGTGGGTGGAGTTCTGCTGTTTATTGCAGTCATGTTCTATCTTGGAGGTCCTTTTTCAGCAATTGAGAGTTTGGAGAATGTTGAAACCTTGATGGGATCGGGAAGCAATTTTTTTGAGTTTGGAAAGTTAGCCCCTCCACCCATAATGAATGCCGGGATGGTAATACCCTTTGTTCTCAGCCTCACATTTGCAATAAGCATAGCACAGCTGGCAAGCCCTCAACTTGTTGTGAGATTTGTTGCAGCCAAGGATGAAAGAGTCATAGAGAAGGGAGCAATCCTTACACCGCTCATTATCGGAATATTTGCCATCTGTGTCTTCAGCATCGGTCCCTTTGGATGGCTCATAATTCCCGAGTACGATGATCCGGTGAAGTACCTCAAAAACTCTGATTTAGTTGTGCCCTTTATTGCGATGAAGCTCTTTCCAGCAGGTTTTAACGCTTTGATTCTCACAGCAATCGTTGCAGCAGCTATGAGCACGATAAATTCACTTGTTCATGTAATAGCCACATCTTTTGTTAGGGATATTCTCCATAATGCCAAACATCTGAGTGAGAGAACAGAACTTATAATCACAAGATTGAGTGTTTTTGTTTTTGCTCTGATTCCCGTAACTCTCGCGTTAAATCCACCTGATGTGATAGTGGTGATAGTTGGATTGAGCTTCTCCGTAATAACATCTGCCTTCCTCCTACCTCTGCTATCTTCATTTTACTCAAGCAAGCCATCAGAAATACCTGCTTTAGCAAGCATGATTGTCGCTGTTATTGTTTGCATTGTGTGGTATCTGTATTTTTACAGGGTTTACTGGATTTATCCAGTTGTTCCAGGACTTATAGCGTCCTTCATAACCTATGCAGTATTCTGGAAGACAGAAAGAGCTTTCAGTGCTTCTCCAGCCTGATTTATTCTTTATTATTTTAGTTTACTTGTTACACAGCAGATTATGGGGGTTTTGGTCTCCGGGAAAAGAGTAGAGCAAGCGGGCCGGGAGGGATTTGAACCCCCGACCGGCGGATATCTCCGAGGGCTTAAGAGTCCGCTGCTCTGCCTGGCTGAGCCACCGGCCCCCCTATGTGGGCAATCTGAAGTTTGTGCTTATAAGGATTGTGGTGTTCTCAGCGCTTTTTTCACAGGTTCTGAAGGTAAAATAATTGAAGGTAAAGTAATAAAAATCACCTATTCTTTCTCAACAGGGCGATTATAAAGGCGATTGCGACTGAAATTAGAACAATCAGAATCTCAAATCCCGGAATTGATGGTATGAATGATGGTTTTGTCTCCTCAGCTCCTTTTTCCTCAGGAACTTTTGTTTCAGTGGTCTCAATTTTAACTTCCTTCTCAGCAACCTTTTTCACCTCGTAGTGTGGTTCCATCAGTGGATAAATGTCTCTTGTATCACCTGGTGGGATGATATAGTCCTGATCTCCTATTCCGTCACCATATCTGTCTGTTCCTCTGTAGTCCGAGTAGTAGTTGCCCTTTTTGAGGTCTGGAGAGTACCAGCTATCATCTTTCCCCTCATCATAGGCATTCCTTAGAGCGTTGAGGCTGTTGAGGTAAATCAGATTTTTTTCACTGTCTCCCGATATGTAAATGCCATATTTTGCCCCCTCTACTCTGTTATCTGTTATGGTGCTGAAGGTCGTGTCAGAGAAAGCGATTGCGTATTCACCTCCTTTTATAATATTTGAGTTGAAGAGGTTCAGGGTAGATGAGGCAGAACCCAATCCTTTTCCATTGTTTTCGAGTTTATTCCCCGTCACATGGCTGTCTTTAGTGTTGGAGAGTATTATTCCACCCTCGGAATTATCTGAAACCTCGTTGTCAAGGATTTTGCATGACTCTGCGAACTCAAGGAATATTCCAATGCGGTTTTGCTTGACTTTGTTCACATTTACCCTGCAGTTTTCAGAATTGTAGACTTTTATTCCGTCATAGCTGTTTTTTAAAATCTCAGAACCTGAAATTTCAGCGTTGTTGGTGTTTTTGATATAGACGCCAAAGTTGTTGTTATTGTTCACCCTTGTGTTTTTGATTACCACATCTAAGGAGTCTCTAAGGTTTATCCCCTTATCACTTCCAGAAACTGAGGAATCATGAATTGAAACTCCTTTTGAGTTTGAAACAAGTATGCCTGTACCTGTATTGGATATTTCGGTAGAAATGTCAGCGTTCAGAACTCTTTCCAGAACAATACCGTTTTTCTTTGTCTCATTTATTATTGAATCTGAAATGATTGCTTTCTCGACTTCTGACATGTATATTCCAAAGAAACTCCCTTCAATCCTGAGATTATCCACCTTCATGTTTTTAATTCCTTTTGAGTATATGCCATAAGCCCAGTTTTTCAGTACAATGTTCTTTATGGTAAGATTGCTGATACCATTTGGGTGAAAAGCATAGATCGCATAAGTTCCGCCAAAGTATCCTGCACTTACTGTTCTACCGTTACCATCTAATGTAACACCATCGCTTTTGATCTCAATGCATTTTGATTTGTTCACTTCTATATCTGCATCCAGAACGTAGTAGCCTGATTCATCGATTATACTACACTCACTTATATGGACAATTTCTCCTGAAACAGACGGAATGAAAAACAGACTCAGTGTTAAAGCCATAATGAATGATAGCCTCATGATAAAAGACATCATGTTGAAAGGTAGATGGGATAATAGTTAATTTTTTCTGAATTTTTAATGATGGAGAGAGTTGTTTGGAGGTTGTATGATAAAATAACAACGGAAAGAGAAAAAACGATTCAATTCCTCAAAATTTTGTGAACCTTTTCGCAGAATTCCTGTTTAACCTCTCTTTTAAATATGCCGATATCCTCTGGTCTAATCTCTTCAACCGACTCTATTGAGCTTCTCACAAATTTCTCCTTTTGGAGTCTGAGAATCTCATATGGCTTCATCTTCCAGTGAGTGGGACAGCCTGTTATTGCCTCAACAACACTGAAACCCTTGTGCAGCATAGCCTCCGCAATCGCCTTCTCCAACCATCTTGTATGGTATGAGGTAAATCTTGCCACATATGTTGCTCCGGCTGTAATAGCCAGTTTCGAAATGTCAAAGGGGCTTTCGGGGTTTCCGTAAGGGGATGTTTTTGTCCTTCTCCCTTCAGGGGTTGTGGGAGCAGTCTGACCACCAGTCATTCCGTAGATGGAGTTGTTGATTATAACAGCCGTGATGTCGATGTTCCTTCTACATGCATGAATGAAATGGTTTCCACCTATTGCAACCGCATCTCCATCCCCCATGAAAACAACAACATTCAATGAAGGATTTGCAAGCTTTATACCAGTTGCAAAGGCGAGAGCTCTTCCATGTGTGGTGTGTACGGTATCAAAATCAAGATACTGGCTTATCCTGCCACTGCACCCTATTCCACTCACCACGACAGTTTTATCTCTTTCCATCCCTGTATTTTTGAAGGCTCTTATAAAAGCTCCAAGGACTATTCCATTACCACAACCTGCACACCATACATGAGGAAGTGTATCCCGGAGCATCTCTGCATATTCAGCCTTCATAGCATCTCCTCCACTTTCTTGGCAAGAACCTCTGGTATGATGAGGGAACCGAAGAAGGAAACACCCACCACATCACAGCAGCAAACCCTCTCAACTTCTCTGAGTATCTGACCCATGTTCATCTCAGGTACGATTACCCTCTCAGCTTTTTTTGAAATTTTTCTGACCTCCTTTTCCGGGAAAGGAAACAGGGTTTCCAGTTTCAAAATTCCCGCGTCCACCCCTTTGCCTATCAAAATTTTAACTGCCCGCCTTGCCGAGCGATAGGAGGAGCCATAGGCAATGAAAATCACATCAGCATCACCATTCTCAACTTTAACTTTTGGCTTAAAAGAATCAAATTTTGCAAAAAGTCTCTTTATTAACCCCTCATATTCTTTAAAATCTGTTGTAGGCAATCCGTGTTCATTATGTGCGAGTCCCGTTCTGTGCATTCTTCTTCCAATTCCGATAATGTTTTCTGATTCGGGAAGCTCAATTCTCTCTCCCAGCTCAGGCAGGGTAACGCTCTCCCTCATATGGCCGATTATTTCATCTGAAAGGACTGTAACCGGTGATGAAAACTTATGAGCCAGCTCAAAAGCCTCTACTGTGAGATGATACATATCCTCAACGGTTGCAGGAGAAAGAACGATAATGGGATAATCTCCATGACTTCCATATCTTGCCTGCATAACATCTCCTTGAGATGGAGCAGTTGGGATTCCTGTTGAAGGACCAACCCTCATCACATTGTAGATAATAACGGGAGTCTCTGTTATTGCTGCATATCCAATACTCTCCTGCATTAAACTGAAGCCAGGACCTGAAGTTGCCGTCATGGCTTTTGCTCCGGCCATTGAGGCACCAATAGCTGCGGAAATTGAGGCAATTTCATCCTCCATCTGGACAAAAACTCCATTGAATTTGGGCAACAGTTCAGCCATTCCATGGGCTATTTCTGATGATGGTGTTATGGGATAACCTGCAAAAAAATTGCAGCCTGCATTTATTGCGCCCCTAACTGCAGCCTCATTTCCCTGAATAAGCTCTTTTGTCATGATTATCACTCTTCCTCTGTTATTTTGATAACCTCTACCGCAAAATCAGGGCAGTAAATCTCACACTGTTTGCAACCTGAACATTCTGTCGAGTTTATTACATCACCATATGTGGAAAAAACATCCTTCGGACAGATAAAGGAACAGATTCCACACTTTTTGCAGAGTCTTAGATCAACAACTACAGCGTATCTTTTTTTGTTCATGCCAAATCTTTTGCAGATCAATTTTAAGTTTTTTTACCGCGTGATAATTTCTGGAGCAATGGCAATTTCAGCTCCAAGCCTGAATGCACTGATGTTCTTTTCAGGGTTTTTCATCCTCTTTTTTATAACATGCTGGAGCGTCTCTGGCTTTACTATATCTGTCAGTGAAACAAAGGCTCCAAGAGCTATCATATTTGCAAAGAGTTCACTGCCAAACTTATCTTTTGAAATTCTTGTGAATGGAAATCCATATCCTTTCTTAGCAGATTTAACAAGGTCTGAGTCATAGATAACAATTGTTCTCTCGTTGAGCATTGGAAGGTATCTGGCATATGCCCCCTCATCTAGAACTATGAGGTAATCTATTCTCTGTAATCCTGGATAGTCTATCTCTTCTAGACTTGCTACTATGTCGGTTCTGCACGCTCCACCTCTAGCTTCAGGACCATAGTTTTGTGTCTGGGCAACATTTTTCCCCTCAAGGACAAGAGCCTCAGCCAGAAGCAACCCTGCCTTTATGATTCCCTGTCCACCTCTACCGGCTATCCTTATGTTTATGCTATTATCTGTCAAATAAGCATGAGTGGGTGATTCGGCTACTATCATGTTTAAAACTCTTTTTTTAAATTTTATAAACTTTTCTAAAATATTACATCATAATATACATATTTATCGAGCAGCTACACCATCTCTGTTGCAATACATATTTTTTTTACTGGCTTAAAATTTCAGGATGTTTCAGTAATCTTGTATTGATAATTGGCTTCAGACCCCAATTATTTCAAACCATGAGGTAATAAAAGATAGGTTTAAGTATCATTTTAAATCAGTGGCTTTGATGAAAATAAGAAAACTTCAGCTTGTTGGTGGTTCAAGTTATATGGTAAGTCTACCAAAGGAGTGGATTTCCAGATTCAATTTAAAGCAGGGAGATGAAATCATTTTAAGAGAATTTGATGAATTTGTAGTCATTCAACCCCAGAAAGAGGAGCGAGAAGAAATCAGAGTTGAAGTGAGTAGGATACCCAGCTATGATAAGAGGTTTCTTAAAAGATTTCTAGGCTCGATATATTCACTGGGTGTGGACAGGATAATTCTCCAGCAGGAGGGTGTTGGAAAGCACATAACAGAGATATCCGAAATTTCCCATCACTTTATAGGGATGGAGGTTCTTGATTGCACAAACGACTGTGTGGTTCTCCATATTTTTACAATTCCTGATTTTGATGTGATTACAATAATAAAAAGGATGTATCAGATCCTATCAGGACTTCTGGAAGAAATAGAGAGCAATCTGCTGGCAAAAGAGCCAGAGAATATGGAAACAATAAACAGCAGAATACACAGGCATGAGGAAGATTTTGACAGGCTGTATCTTCTTTCAGTCAGACTTGTAAACCGAGGGATGAAAAAAATTACAATATCTGAGTGGGATGAGCTAAGATTTATGCTTGGATCCAGGATGATTGCAAAGTTTTATGAGGAAATTGCGGATATACTTTTCATTCTTTCCCGGTATCTCTGGGAGTACGACATTGATGTCAGGAGAGAAGTTCATGGATTCATCGTGAGACTGGAGGAAGCATTCAGACTGGGGTTTGAGGCGTTTATAAGGTCTGATCTTGTATCCTCTCAAAACTTTATCTCACTTGTCGAGGAGCTTACTGATGAAATCCAGGAATCCATAGATAAAAATCAGGAAGGAACGATTCTCAAGGAGCTTCTAATTCAGATATGCAGAATGCTTGAGTCTGTTGGTGAGATATCCTTTAACAAAAGTGTGAGGGAAATGGTGAGAACTTATTGAACAGTTTTGAAATTGAACGAGGACATCAAAAATCAACATCCCTGCCCTCAAACGCGTGCATCAGGAGCTCTTTCAGATCATTCCTTTCAGGAAACCGTGGATTTGCAAGGTTGCATGTTGATATCTCTGCTTTTTCAACCATTGAATCCAGCCTCCTGTTAAATTCAGAGCTCTCGATGCCCATCTCTTTTATGGAAACAGGGAAGTCTATACTCCTCATAAGATTCCTTACTGCTTCGACAATCTCTTTTAATCCTCCATTAACTCCGGATGATTCAAAAAGCCTGGTGTATCTGTCCTTTGCGTGTTCAAAGTTGAACTGGATGGAGTATGGCAGAAAAACTCCTGTTGCAAGTCCATGTGGGATCTTAAATTCAGCTCCAAGGGCATGCCCGAGACTGTGAGCAACCCCAACATGTGAGTTGCTGAAAGCAAGCCCGGCAATTGTTGAGGAAATCTGCATCTCCTTTATAGCCTCAAAATCTCCTGAATATGCTTTGGGAAGAGTTCTGAAAATTATTTCAAAGGCATATAAAGCAAGAGCTTCTGAAAAATTATTTCTCCATAGAGAAACATAAGATTCGAGAGCGTTGAGGAGCGCATCCAGTCCGGTTTGAGATATCAATTCAACTGGAATTCTCTCAACAAAATATGGGTCAACCACCGCATAATCAGGAAAAAGCTCGGGAGAAGCTATCTCTGATTTTATATCTCCTTCTGTGATAACGGCAGCCCAGCTTGCTTCGGAACCGGAAAAGGTTGTTGGAATGCAAATAAGTTTGGATTTCTGTCTTAAACCGAGTTTGGTGAAAGGAGAGATCTCAGTTATATCGATTTCCGGTTTTTCATACAGTACAAAGATGAGTTTAGCGGCATCAAGGCAACTACCACCTCCTAAACCGGCAATGAAGGAGGGTTTGAACTCTTCAGCCAGCCTTACACCTTCCTGTATGACATCTCTTCCCGGTTCGGGAGAAACTTTGTTGAAAACCTCACAGTCCATATTGAGTTTATCTGCAACAGTTTCAGCATAACCGAGCTCCATGAGTTTGCTGTCCGTCACTATCAGACATCTTTCACCATCAAGCTCGCTCAGAAAGTCCAGTGCATCATCTCCGTAGATTATTGTGGGGGAAGTGAAATTCCACATCCTAATCACCCATTGTAAAATTCAGAATTAAATATTTAAATTTGTTCAGTTATTTTTTGTTCGAATTCTTAAACGAAAAGTTTATTAATTTTAAGACTGAGTTTTGATTAAGTACTAACTGGATGAGGTGAAAAACATGGATGATAAAAAACAGGAAGTTTTTGAGGCTATGAAGAAAGCGGGTAAGCCTGTAAGAACTGGAGATGTGGCTAAAATGGTTGGTATGGATAGCAAAGAAGTATCCAAAATAATAAAAGAGCTTAAGAAAGAGGGATTGGTTATTTCTCCTAAGCGATGCTACTACTCTGTAAAAAGCTAAAATTTATATTTTTTTCCACTAAATAGAACTATATGGATGTAAGAGCCTTTTACAAAATCAGCTATGGACTCTATATTGTTTCCTCCGTAAAAAAGGGAAAATACAATGGACAGATTGCGAATACAGTTTTCCAGCTATCCTCAACTCCCGTTATGATTGCTGCATGTCTTAACAAAAAGAATCTTACCCATGAGTATGTTGAAAGCAGCGGGGTTTTCTCAGTCTCGGTGTTATCCAAGAAAACACCAATGAAATTCATTGGAAGGTTTGGGTTCAGAAGTGGAAGGGATTTTGATAAGTTCGACGGGATAAACTTTAAAACAGGTAAAGCAGGGGCTCCAATTGTCCTTGATAATGTAATTGCCTATGTGGAGGCAAGGGTAGTCGAGAAAATGGATGTGGCAACTCACACGCTTTTTGTAGGGGAGGTTGTCGATTCTGAGTTGATTGAGGATGAAGAGCCGATGACATATGCCTATTACCACGAAATCAAGAAAGGCAAATCCCCCAGCACTGCTACGGTTTATTTTGATTGATTTCTCTGCCATCTTTTGAGATTTTGGTTATGAAACTAAAACAATTTTTGAGAGGAGCTTCAAGAAACTTGATTTTTTGAAGTAATCTTTTTCAGAAAAACCTGACTCATAATTCTGTGCTGATAAAACCCAAAACCTTTTTTATTTTTCAAATCTCAATATAATCTGTGGAGTTGAATTACACTTTCTTTCATTCTGATGATCTGGATAGTCTGGTTCAAGAGCTCAGAAATAGGGGCATCGTGTTGAGGCCAGTCTTCAAGAAATTCGAATTCACGGAAATTTTTGCTGGTAGCGATGGGTTGATTTTGGGGAAGCACGAAAATGTAGTGTTTACTGTTTCAGAAGAAGATATTGATTTTCGGACTGAGTATCTTGAAAAAATGAAGGTCGTTCTTACGAAGGCTGATGATGGGTTTGTAGAGTTTAGATTCGGGAAATACAGAATTGAGGAAAAGGAGTACATTGAATTAAAACTCGAGACAGAATTTGATGAAAGACTTTTCCACGACCTGATACCAGCACAGCAAATTCAGTACACAAAAGCCAGGATTTTTGCAGAACAGCTGAGTCTTCAGGCTGAGGTAATGTCAAAGGAGGAAACAAGAATAATAAAGGAAGTCTCCATTCTTTCAGACAGAGCAACAGAGTGTTATGATGTATCTGAGCTTGAAAAAATATTGCAGGAGGTATCGGCAATTCATATGGACTTTTTCAGAAAGTTCTCTCAGTTCAAAGATGTTAATGAAGAGCTCTTCTCTGCTGTTATCAAGATGGAACTTCTTACTGATAAAATTAAGGGGTGGTATGGAGAAAAAATTAAGGAACTCAGGGACTATCATCAGAGTCTCATTTACTTTGAATCGAAGTTTGAACAGACACTCAATGGTGTGAGGGATCTCTTCTCACTCATATCTCTCCAGCTCGACATGAATAGGAATAGGGAAAACATTGAACTCCAGAAAAGGACATCTTCACTTCAGGCTGCTGCAGTGGTTATTGAATTTGTGGCTGTGCTTTACTATTCACTCAAGGTGTGGGAATATTTCGTTCCCATTGAAGTTATGCCTAAGTGGCTCTCTTTTCTACTGCTGACATCATTTACTGTCTCGGTTGTTGCTTATACAGAGGTTCTTGCTGGACTTGTAAGGAAGAGGTATATTTCAACTCATTTTGTTATTGCAACTTTACTGGTAGTCACGATATTAATTCTGATGTATGCTGTTCCTTCAATTATTTTTTCAAAAGCTTGATGGCTTTCTTTCTATCATTTATAAGTTTGATATGTTCTCTCTCCTGTGAAATGAGAAAATCAAGAAGCTCCGCAGTCTCAGGATCAGCATCATTCTTCATTCTCAGATATTCCTCAATTGCCTCCCTCTCAAGTTCTAAGGCTCTGTCGAGTATTTCAATTACCTCCATATGTTTCACCCATTCCATGTCATTCACTCCACTACTTTAACCTAACGCCCCCTGTGAGGCAAAATTAATGCAGTAGTTGGTATATTATCTAAACATTATGGGATATATTTCGAACCAAAAAATTTTTAAATTTAAATCTTTAATTTAAGATGGTGGTGAAAATGAATCCGCTTGAAATTAGAGAGGGTATATACTGGGTAGGAGCAATAGACTGGGAAGAACGAGATTTCCACGATTTTAATATTGATAGGGGGACAACATACAATGCTTATCTCATAGTTGATGAAAAGATAGCGCTTGTTGATGCTGTAAAGCACAAATTTCTTGGGGAGATGGTTGAAAGGATACGAAAAATAGTTGATCCATCGCAGATAGACTACATCATCGTAAACCATGTTGAAACAGATCACTCTGGAGGACTTGCAGACATCAGAAGGGTTGCAAAGGATGCAACAATCATCTGCACTAAAAGGGGTATGGATGGTATATCAAAGCACTTTGACACGGAAGGATGGGATTTCAGAGTTGTTAAAACCGGGGACGAGCTTAACATTGGAAAGAAGACTCTGATGTTCTTAGAAATGACGATGCTCCACTGGCCTGACAGCATGGCAACCTATGTAAAAGAAGATAAACTCCTTCTTTCAAATGACGCTTTCGGGCAGCACATTGCGAGTGAAGAGAGATTTGACGAGGAAATTGGTATCGAGGAGGCCCTTAACAGGGCAAAGATATACTATGCCAACATCCTTATGCCCTTTGGAAATCTGATTCAGAAGAAGCTTAAAGAGGTTGAGAGCCTTGGAATCCCGATAGAGATGATTGCTCCCAGCCATGGTGTAATATGGAAAAATCCGAAGAGAATTCTTCAGGCGTACAGTCGGTGGGCAGAATTTAAACCGGAAAATAAGGCAGTTGTGATATATGACACGATGTGGAAGAGTACCGAAAAGCTCGCAAGGGCGATTGCAGAGGGTATAGCATCAGCTGGTGTGAATGTGAGGCTTTTCCACCTTAGAAAAGATCCCTGGAGTACGATAATGACAGAGATACTGGATGCAGGAGGAATTGCTATTGGTTCTCCAACGGTGCACAATACAATCTTCCCTCCTGTAGCTGGGTTTCTCATCTATATGAGGGGATTGAAGCCAAGAAACAAAATAGGCATGGCATTTGGTTCCTATGGCTGGGGAGGTGGAGCTGTTAAGGAAATCAACAGAACTTTTGAAGAACTTAAATTTGATGTGGTTGAGCCTATCGAGGTGAGGTTCAGGCCAACAGGCGAAGAACTTGAGAGGGCTTTTGAGGCCGGAAAAGAGATGGGAGAGAGGATAAAAAGAGCCTGAGTTCTATGAAGAATAAAACAGTTTTGGGGATATGTGGGAGCCCGAGAAAAAAGGCTACTGAGTTTGTGCTTAAAGAAGCTTTGAAGATGCTTGAGGAGAGAGGATACACAACGAAATTCTTTACTGTAAGAAGGAAAAACATTGGTTTCTGTCAGCATTGTGATTACTGCTTGAAGAAAAAGGAATGCAGATTCAGGGATGATATGTATGAGCTTTATCCCCTCTTGGGTGAGGCGAAAGGAATAATCATTGCAACACCCGTTTATAATGGAGGTCTGAGTGCCCAGATAAAGGCGGTTCTTGACAGAACCAGAGCTTTAGTTGCATTAGATTATGACTTTTTCAGGCACAAGGTTGGCATGGCAATAGCTGTTGGGGGAGATAGAATTGGAGGACAGGAACTTGCAATCCAACAAATTCTTACATTTTTCATTCTTAACGGGATGATTCCTGTGAGTGGAGGCTCTTTTGGGGCAAATATCGGTGCATCTCTGTGGTCAAAAGATACACTTGAAGGTGTAAAGGAAGATGAAGAGGGCTTTCGAAGCTTGAGAAAGACCATCAGGAGGTTTTCAGAGTTTCTTGAAAAATACTCTTAGTTTTTTCAGTTACTTTTAATCTCATTTCATGCTGGAACTCTGGCATTATATGGCATCCCGGGTCATGGGCTTTCAGATTGCCAAAGTATCCATATGCTCTTGCTCTGCATCCACCGCAGATATATCTGTATTCACACTTCCTGCAGGCAAAATCTTCACTATCTCTGTTTCTGAGTGATTCAAGCACATTGTTTTCCTGCCATACCCTCAGAAATCCTTCTCTGCAATTTCCCACAACGAGTGGAATGAATACACAGGGAGTTATGTCTCCGTTGGGCTGAATTCCGCAGTAGAGTCTACCGGCTCCACAACCCCCGAGAAAATCGGAAAGAATGAGCACCCCTTCGGATGGCATACAAACATCTGCGAAATGAGTTGGAGAAATCTTCTCCCCTCTCCCCTCAAGAACACTTCTGACAGCCACGACTGCATAGATTGGTGATGTGGAGAGAATCTGAATCTCACTTCTATTCATGTTATCATAAAGGAACTCAAGAAGCCACTTCCTCTCCTCTGTATTGAGATCGAGTTCAGATATATCCTTACCTCTTCCGGCAGGGATGAAATTGAAAACAATCAACCTGTAGACTCCAAGCCCCTCAGAAAGGGCGATTATATCTGGAATCTCTGAGAGGTTGTGCTTTGTAACTGTGGTGGCAATACCGGTTAGAATCCCTTCCCTTACACAGTTTTTGATCCCCTCAACAGCCTTGTCAAATGCTCCCTCTATACCCCTGAACCCATCGTGGGTTTCAGGACTGGCTGCATCGAGACTCACTTCAACATAGCTAACTCCAACCTCCCTCAACCTTCTGGCAACATCCTCTGTTATGAGCGTGCCATTCGTTGCAATGCTGACATGGAAGCCAAGCTTTGATGCATGGGATGCAACCCTCCAGAAGTCTTTATGGATCAGTGGTTCACCACCTGAAAAGGAGATGGCAACAACACCAGCTCTATCAAGCTGATTGACGAGACTTATTTTATCCTCAAGTGAAAGCTCTCTTTCTTTCTTTCCTGCATTGGAGTAACAGTGTTTGCATTTGAGATTGCAGAGATTCGTGAAGTTCCATACCACCAGAAAGGGTGAATAAAGTTTCTGGGGTACTGTAATGCCGTACTTTGCTATGCCTGCTATTACATTTGCCAGCCCTCTTCTGTAGTAGGGATCTCTTATCCCCTCCTTTAGAATCTCTTCGTCTACTTCAAATTTTTCAGCGGCTCTTGTGATGATATCTGAAATGGCTCTGACGTACAATCTTTCTACAAGTCCTTCTGCCCTGTTCACCCCACAGTAGATTGAAAGAATTTTTTCTATTTTTTTTGGAGTTGAAATTTTTGAGACAACATTTTTTGCAAGTGGACTTCCAAACAACTTTTTGAGGTGGTATATTACCTCATGGATTTTAACATCCTTTTTTCTGTATGAAGGCAGGGTTTTGCTCATAACCCCCACCACAATATACTCTGATTTAATGCGATATATTTTTTTCCCAGTTAGTTAGATATAAGGATATAAATTATAATTTTTGTTCTATTAGTTAAAATAAAAACTACTCAACAAAATTCTCGAGATCGTCAGGGGCAGAGGCAAAGACCCTCAAATACTCGAATTCGGTAAAGTGAAGTCTCGAAAGGACAACAAGAACATGCATGGGATCTCCAAAATCTATTTTTCTCAATCTCTCCAGTGTGTCACACCTCACAAAACAATCCGGTGAACCAGCTCTTGCAATACCTACGGCATATCTTTCGAGAAGCTTAGCATCAATTCTCTCCAGAATATCAATAGCCTGATTTATTCTCATGGGTTCGGGATGGAGATCAAGAAAGAGTAGGGTGTGAGCGTTAATCCTTTCATTGGCAAGGATAACATCTGCCGGAGTTCTTGAAACCATGTCTTCATAGGGGTAACTTACTGTTGCAGATCTTCCAAATCTGTAGTTGTGGAGCCCTGTGATTCCGCAAACAGCACTGATGATGCTTGAAGAATGAATTATTCTCGTTTTCACCCCTTCTTTTGCTGCCTGGAGCCTTATAGCTGAATGTGTTGTTGCAATCATCGGATCTCCTGGTATCATCAGTGCAATAACCCTGTTCTTTGCTCTTTTTACAAGTTCGTGACTTTTTTCTTCCAGATCAGATCTCTGAAGTTCAATGACTTCTTTTCCAATCAAATTACTCAGACCTTCTGCAGTGGTACTGGGTTTTGATGTGTAAAACTCGACATAAACCTCATCAGCCTCTCTTGCAGCTTCAAGAGCTCTGAGGCTAATGTCTCTTTCATCCCAGAGTCCTGTTCCAATAAAGATGAGCATGATAGTTGGTTTGACTCCAGCCTTAAAAGAGTTGTCTGTTCCTGTTTTATAACCACAAAAAACTTTTTTACAAACTAGACATTTCAAATCAGGATGAACCTGCAGGAGCAAATTAGACAGCTTGAGGAGGAGATAAAAAATACTCCCTACAACAAGGCGACGGAGCACCATATTGGTAGACTCAAGGCAAAACTTGCGAGACTGAAAGAAGAGGCTGAAAAGCAGACTGCAAGAACTGGAAAACCGGCATTTGCAATCAAGAAAGACGGAGATGCAACCGTTGTGCTTGTAGGTTTTCCATCCGTTGGAAAATCCTCACTTCTGAATGCTCTTACCGGAGCAAAGAGCGAAATTGGTGTTTATGATTTTACAACCCTCAAGCCTGTACCCGGGATGCTTGAGTATAACGGGGCAAAAATTCAGATAATAGATCTTCCAGGAATAGTTGAGGGAGCAAGCAGAGGTAAGGGTAGAGGAAGGGAGATAATCTCTGCTGTGAGAAATTCAGACCTCGTTATTATTGTGTCAGATCCATTCAATCTAAATTCGATTGATATTATAAAAAAGGAGCTTTATAGTGGAGGTATAAGGCTCAATCAAAAGCCTCCAGAGGTTTATGTTAAAAAGAAGGATAGAGGAGGGATGAAGATTACATCAACAGTTCCCCTCTCGCTGGATGAACAGACTGTGATTGAGGTGTTGAGAGAGTACAAAATCCATAATGCTGAGATTCTGATAAGAGAGGATGTGACAATTGACAGGTTGATAGATGGAGTGCTGAGAAACAGGGTTTACATCCCTGGCATTGTGGTCGTGAATAAAATAGACCTCTATATGCCTCCAGAAATCCCGGATGGAGCAATTCCCCTCTCAGCTGAGAAGAGGCTAAACCTCGATGTGCTGGCTGAGAAAATTTACTCGAAGCTGGACTTCATAAGAATTTACCTGAAACCTCCCGGTGGTAAGGCTGACTTTGATGAACCTCTGATTGTGAGAAAGGGGATGACAGTAGGTGATGTGTGTAAGAAGCTTCACAGGGATATGTATGAGAATTTCAGATATGCAAAGGTAAAGGGAAAATCAGTCAAGTTCGATGGACAGAGGGTTGGTATTGATCATATACTTGAGGATGGAGACATCCTTACGATATATGCATGATAGTTTTTACTGGAATTGAAAAAACTGGTAAAAATTTATATAGCAGAAAGTGCAAAGTTTTCCTGAGGGTGATGAAAGAATGATAGAGATAAAATTGCTCACATCCCCTACCTGCCCGTACTGCCCGATGGCAGCGGATGTGGTGAGGAAATTCGTGGAGAAGAATAGAGATGTGGTTGCAATTGAACTGTCGGTGACAACCGATGAAGGGCTTAAGGAAGCGGTTAAATATGGAATTAGAGGTGTTCCGGCGCTGATAATAAATGATCAGGCAGTGCTTCTTGGAGTGCCAAAGATGGCAGAACTCGAGAGAATAGTCAATAAAATCAGGGCAGGTTAACAAAAGGTAGCCAAAAAGTTAAGTTTATAAGGAATTATAAAATTTGATTGTGAGGTGATGAATATGAAGGATCTGGATGAAACAAACTTTGAAAAGGAAATCAAAAAGAACAAGCTCGTGATTGTTGACTTCTGGGCTCCTTGGTGTATGCCCTGCAGAATGCTAACTCCTATACTTGAGAAGCTTGAAAAGGAGTACGACGGAAAGGTTGAATTTGCCAAGCTCAATACTGATGAGAACCCAGCAATTGCATCAAAATTTGGGATATTCAGTATTCCGACTGTAATGATGTTTTATCAGGGAGAAATAGTCAATACATTCATCGGTGCAATGCCTGAAAGTGCAGTCAAACATGAAATAGAAAAGGCGCTCTCAAAGATAAGCGCCTGAACCTCATTTTTATGAAGTCGATAAAAGAGGCTATAGACAGGTTGAACTGTGATAATGTCTTAGAGTGCTTCTATGGGCTGAATGAGGCAGATATAGCCATATTCAATACTCTCAGAAAGCTTGGACCCACAAGAATCGAGAAAATCAGCAGAGAAATAAAGAAGGGAGAAAATGCAGTTTACAAATCCCTTCAGAAAATGATGATGGCAGGGATTGTTGTAAGGGAAAAGAAGACAATCGAGGATGGAGGATACTACTATGTTTACAGGGCTGAAAACATAGAAAGAATGGTACAGGAAATGCTCAATCTTTTGGAGAGATGGTACAGAAGGATGAAGGAGGTAATTGAGGAGTTCATTGAAATAAGCCGGAAGGCTGAGGTCAGGATGAGATGACAATCGCAGTGCTGAGCTGCCAGGGATGCGGGACATGCGATAAGGTTTGTAAAACTGGAGCTATAGTGAGAAATGGATCTAAGGTGGCAAAAATTGATTCAGAGAAATGCCTGGAATGCCTTGACTGTGTTGAAGCCTGTCCCTATGGAGCACTTGTGGTGATGGACTGACAAGATCATGCCGGAGATTATAACTCTTCAGACCGTAAGTGATGTTTTGGGGAAAGATGAAGAGGCTGAAGAAGCCATCAGGTTGCTAATCTTAGGAGCAAAAAAAGGCTACATTAAGGCTGTTGATCCCGAGGTTCTGCTCGTTCTTTCCCACTTCAGACTTGCCGTACCGAAAAATTCTGTCAATTTCTCTCTTGCTTGGAACAGCAGGATAATCTCTGCAGGATGTCTTGAGATTCCATACATTGTGAGAGATATTTTCATTGAACTGGCAGAAAAGGGAGAGGTAAATCTGGAAAGATGTATTACCGATTATTTCAGAAAAATAGGTGAAAGAAATCCGGAGGAATTTTACAGAATTTTTCTTGAGATTATAGGGGAGTCAGAGAGGTATCTTGTCTGTGGAAATTCGATCGTGAAAGTTTCTGAGAAATACGGAAGAGATGGGGGAGTTGTGATATCGGAACTTAAGGGTGCGGGTTTGATAAGCCCTTTTTCAGGCTGTGGAAATCTCTTTCAGCATTACGGAAAAAAGTTTCAGTCACCTGTCTATGAGACTAACAGATTCTTACATGAGATCGTTTTGAGAAAAAGATAAAAAATTATATGAGCCCTGCTCTTTGGAGAAGCAGCAAATCTTCCGTTTCGAGTTTCTCTCCCTTCCTGAACATTTCATAAACTTCTCTTGCTCTTCTCATCAACTCTTCCTTTTCTCTGTCAACCTTGCTTTTCGCCTGCTTTGCTTTGAGGGCTTTTATAACTTTGTCCAAATCCTTCAAGTCTTTTCTTATCTTGATAGTTTCGTTATGGAGCTTATCTGCCTCTTTCTTACTGTTTATGAACATTTCATGCATTCTGTCAGCTTCCTCTCTTTTCTCGTCTATGAGCTTGAATGTCCTTGTCATCTCTGCATGGTACTCATCAGCTTTCTCGACATACTCAAGCATCTGCTGGTGGAGTTTTCTTGCCTCCTCCTTTAACTCCCTAATCTTACTTATGAGTTTTTTGAACTCTTCATGTCTCTCAAGCTGGTATTTTCTTTCTTCAAGCTCCTTTTTCAGTTTTGCAATTCTCTCAACAAGCGCTCTTTCTTTGTCGATTGTAAGAACTGCGGTCTGCTGTCGGAACTCAAGCTTTCTTATTTCCTTCTCGATTTCACCGAGAGGTCTTCCGCCTCTGTCGAGGTTTCTTCTAAGTTTATCGAGCTCACGGTATAGCTTATCTATCTCTCTGTGCACAGCGTTTCTTTTTGCCTTGATCTCCTTTGCCTTCTGGTTATGCTCATCCCTCTTCGCCTTGATCTCCTTTACCTTTGCCAGAAGCTCCTTGAACTCTGAATTGAGCTTGTCTCTTTTATCAACGTACTCTCTCGCCTCTTTGTTAAGGGTATCACGCTTTTTAGAAAGCTCCTGAAGCTCCTTTTCAAGTTGCTCCTTCCTTTCTATCAGTTTTTCCAGCATCATGTTCTCACAACAGTTATCTTTGTTAGCAATGGGCTGGCTTAACACCCATGAGATGTTGATATTTATGTTTTTGGTTTTTTTTGTCGGATACTAATCCCGGTTCTATCGATTGGGATTTAAATTTTTTCTTAGGGTTTTGCAGTAGGCACTGCATTTTAAAAACTTTTCTGATAGTAACCATCCGGATATCTGGGATTCAGGATTATTCAAAATCTCTAAATCCCGCCCCTTAGAATATTGGCTGGTAAAAAAGCAGATGGCTGGAGTTTGGACTGCTTATACTTTATTTTTCAATTCTCAATTGGACGATTTAAATCCAGATCCGTTTAAACCCAGGTATATGCTTCCTCTTCCTCAAAGGTGTATTTGAGTGTCCTGAAACGGGATTTTAGCTCCATGACTCTTTCCCTTAGTACTCTCTCATTTCCATTCTTCATCAATCGTTCATACATTATCTTTGCAATTTCTTCCATTTCACCTTCTTTCATGCCCACTCTGGTAATCTCCTGAACACCCATTCTTATACCGGACGGATTGATGGTTTTTGAAAGATCATCCCATGGCAGAAGGTTTTTGTTCAGGATGATGTTGATTCTTTCAAGGCTTTTTGCAACCTTCTCACCACCTCCAATCTTCCTGACATCAACTGCAACCTGATGAGATTCGGTGAACCCTCTGCTCTCACCGACAACATTGAATCCAAGGTTATACAGACTCTCTGCAAGCTTTTTAGCATTTTTAACTGTTTGTTCTGCATAATCTTTCCCGAATCTCATCATTTCAATTGCAGCTGCTGTATAGGCTGCTAAGGTGTTCAGGTGGTGGTTGCTGACAACACCTGGAAAAACAGCATCATCAACTCTGTCTGCCAGCTCTTTCTTTGAGAGAATGATTGCTCTCTGGGGCCCAAAAAATGTTTTATGTGTTGAGCCAGTTACAACATCTGCACCTTCCTGGATCGGGTTCTGGAACGCCCCTCCAGCAATCAGTCCAAGGACATGACTTGCATCATACATAACTTTTGAATCCAGTTCGGAGGCAATTTCTGCCAGCTCCTTAACGGGTTGTGAGAAAAGAATGAGACTTGAGCCGAGCACGAACACACGGGGGTTTTTCTCCCTCGCAATCTTCGCAGTTTTATCAATATCTATCTCCATATTTTCGTAGTTGAAGGGGTAGTAATCAACCTCAAGACCCCTTATACCTGCAGCAGAAATTCTGTCATGTGAGATATGACCACCACAGGGGACAGATAAAGCCATAACTCTTTCTGATGGTTTTGTTAATGCGAAAAAGGCTGCAATGTTAGCAACAACACCACTTATCGGCTGTACATTCGCATGCTCTGCGTTAAAGAGTTTTTTTGTTAGCTTTAATGCCATCTCCTCTATCTCATCGATGAACTCGCAGCCCTGGTAAAATCTTTTTCCGACCTTTCCCTCAGCATATCTGTGACCTAAATCTGAGGAATAGAACCTTCTGACAAAACTACTCGTCAGATTCTCACTTGCGATTAGAGGGAGTGAACTTCTGTAAAAATCGTGATGTCTCAAAACAGCATTTTCAAGTTTAGCCCTCATTTCATAAAAATCTGAACCCATGAGAAATGAACAAGGTAAGGATTATTTAAAATTTCTTAATAGGTGTTTAGCAGGTTAGATGAACGGCAAGTACCACCTTTTTTCCAGCTTCTACAAGCTCATTAAACCTTTTTACAGCATTACTCGATCTATGAAGCTCAACTTCAATCCCTCTTTCCCTGAGGAGATTCAGCACATCGTCATTCACTCTGACTATACCATGATACCCCGTTCCGAAAACAACGACTTCAGGATTATAATCCAGAATTTCCTTGATATCCTCTATCTGCACTCTATGGCCCTCTTTTCTCCACCAGCTTGAGTTTAACACCTCATCTCCAAGAATGATATCTGATGTATATGTTTTTCCTTCTATGACTATTCTTCCGAAATCGTATTGCTCCACTCTCATGTTAGTAGTATAATGGAATGAATGCAATTTAATTCTTACCAGAACCATGCAGTTTGATTCTTATCAAGACCTCATCTGCATATCTCAAAACTTTTTACTGAAAGCTGAAAGAAAATGTTAAATAAGAGATTTTGAAAGGGAAACCAATGGATAGGAGATACCTGCTGAAAGGCTTTCCGCTTCTCATGATTATTGTGGTGGTTCTTTCGGGATGCATAGGTGGGGAAGAGAAAAAGCCTGTAAAACTCATCTCGGAGCCGAAGATTCTGATACTTCAAACTGAAGAGGGATGGATTGTGAATGTGTTGATGTCTCTGCCAACACCCTGTCATCGGGTTGAATATGTGGGTAAGCAGGTGAGGGGAAATGAGTACTACCTTGACTTCTCATATTCTCCACCATCTCAAAAGGTCTGTGCTCAGGTTGTAACCAACTTTAATCAGTCAATAAATCTTGGAAAACTGGATAAAGGAGATTATAAAGTTATCCTGAGAATTAATGGTCAGATTATGAAGAAAGCGGAGTTCAGGGTTTGAGTGCAGGTTTGCTTCAATCTTTTTTAATTTAAAATCTTGAAGAAAAACATCAAAAAGCTTATATCCCATGCCAGTTTGTGGCATAGATACATGGTCTATTCGGAGAGGTACTGGGAAAGAGAAGAAGTGATACCTGAAAAAGAACTGGAGGAATTACAGCTTAAAAGACTTAAAGCAACTCTCAGAAATGCCTATGAAAATGTTCCTTTCTATCACAGACTTTTCAGAGAGGCTGAGATCAAGCCTGGAGATATTAAGGGAAGAGAAGATATATCAAAGCTCCCTTTCACTGTGAAGGAGGATTTGAGGGAGAATTACCCCTTCGGGCTATTTGCTGTGGATAAAAAGAGGGTGGTGAGAATACACACATCATCGGGCACATCAGGAAAGCCAAAGGTTGTTGGATACACTGAAAAAGACCTCAATAACTGGATAAATATGGTTGCAAGATGCCTTTACATGGTTGGTGTGAGGAAGGATGATGTTTTTCAGAACATGGTCAGCTACACATTCTTTACAGGAGGTCTGGGCTTTCACTATGCAGCAGAGAGGATCGGAGCGATGGTTGTGCCTTCAGGCACTGGAAATACAGAGAAGCAGGTACAGTACATGCTCGATTTCGGAACCACAGCCATACACGCTACCCCCAGTTACGCTCTCCACATTAAAGAGGTTGCCGAATCAATGGATATACAGCCTGATGAGATTGGGCTGAGAATTGGATGTTTTGGAGCTGAACCATGGAGTGAGAACACGAGAAAAAGGCTGGAAGATGCCTTTGGCATAAGGGCATTTGATTCCTATGGCCTGAGTGAGATGAATGGTCCGGGAGTTGCCTTTGAGTGTGAGGAGCAGAATGGACTCCATATCTGGGCTGATCACTATTTCATTGAAATAGTGGATCCGGAAACCCTTGAACCCGTTGGAGAGGGTGAAAAGGGGGAACTTGTTCTTACGCCTCTGACAAAGGAAGCTCTGCCTCTCATCAGATACAGAACTGGTGATATAACCTACATAATGGATGAAGGAAAATGCTCATGTGGCAGAACACATCCCCGGATACACAGAATTCTTGGAAGAAGTGATGACATGGTTGTTGTAAGAGGCATCAATGTGTTTCCGAGTCAGATAGAGGATGTTCTGATGAGGATTTCTGAGGTAGGAGATCATTTTCAGGTTTTGATAACGAGAAATGGCTCTCTCGATGAGATTACGGTAAGAGTGGAGATGAGGGACGAAGTTTTTACAGGAGAACTATCAGACTTTGCAAAAATTCAGAGTAAAGTGCAAAGAGAGCTTTACAAAGAACTTAACCTGAGAACAAATGTTGAACTCGTTGAGAAAGGAACCATAGAGAGATTTGCACTGAAATCAAAAAGGCTGGTGGATTTGAGAGATTCTCTCTGAAAACCCCTCTTGGGATGAAATTTATTTTTACCCTGTGAAAATTTAGATTTATGGAGCCACTGAAGGAAAAGGTTAGAAATCTTGCATCGAAAGTTCCAGAATTATCGCACTTCTGCAACAGATGCCTTGAAACAAAAAGGTATGGTGGAAATGTCATTCTGATGGTTGCTGATGCTGCCTTCGTTTCCATAGGTATAAACTACTTTAATGTTGTTGTACCTGCAGTTTTAAGACTCAGAAATTTGCTGGAAGATTACGGGATTGAAAAAATGGCAGATTTCTTAGAATTACCTGAAGAGACTCTGCTCTCTGTCTGGAAAAACAGAAGGAGCTGGAGTGTGGCAAGGGAAGTTATGAATTATCTTTCAAAGCTTGACATTGATGACAGGAAGGCATTGAGAAGATGGGCTGCAAATTCCGGGCTGCAAAGCTGGAGAAAAGACCCCATAGGAAGTGTGAGAGGGGTAGGAATCAATACATATCAGTATCTCAGAATGATGGGGGGCATTGATACAGTAATGCCGGACAAGATAGTGAGGAGGGTTCTATCATCCATTGTAAGCGATACGGGAATTGAACCACCACAGGATGATATTGAGTTTATCCTCTGGGTTGAAGAGCTCTCAAAAATAACAGGATACCGGAGTATAGAGCTCTGCTGGATGACCTGGTTTGTACAGTATGATGAAATCAAGATTGAAAAATATCAAAAGCTGATGAGAGAAATTTAAATTTTATCCTGGGAGATTAAAATCTGAATAACCTATGCCACCACAAGCTATATATATCGATTTTGTAAGGTTATTTTTGCCGACGGCCATAGGATCGGGGGAAACACCCGGACTCATTCCGAACCCGGAAGTTAAGCCCCGTTCCGTTCCGTGCTGTACTGTGTTCCGAGAGGGCACGGGAACCACGGAAGCTGTCGGCTTCCTTTCTGTTTGAAATAAAAAGCTTTATTATCCATCTCATCGAGCTATTCCTTCCATGCTCACAAACGAACTTTATGGTTCACTGCTCGCAATCATCTCTTCCTTTTTCTGGGCAGCTGGAGCTACAATTTACAAGAAAGGTCTTGAAACAACGGATATATGGTCGGGTAATTTCATGAGAACGGGGTTCACTGCAATCGGATTTTTTATTCTTATGTTAGTAAATGGCAGTTTTCTCAGCTCCCTTTTAACTTTAAACCCGGTACTTATATTCTGGATGTTTGTCTCTGCATTTTTTGCCTTTTTTGCAGGAGACCTTCTGTATCTTGCATCTCTGAATGAAATCGGTGTTTCAAGGGCTGTGCCCGTAAGCTCCACATACCCTCTTTTCGTTGCACTGTGGGCTTTTTTAGTTTACAACAGAAATCCAACTCCATTGTTGATTGCGGGGACAGTCGTCATTATAATAGCCATAAAACTTATTTCTGAGAATGGAGAAAGTAGAGAATCAAAGAAAGGCATAATGCTTGCAATCCTGGCTGCAGTTTGCTGGTCGGTAAGCATAGCCATTCTTGAGTATCTCACTCTATATCTTCCATCAGAGGCTGTAGCGGGCTTCAGATTTGCCATTGCATCTCTTCTTGTTGTGGGTATCGCTTCAAAAAAGGGCTTTGTATTCAACAGACACTCAGCAATCTGGATTGGAATTGGTGGAATGATTGTTCTGGTTGTGAGTAACTATGCCTTTGTTGAGGCGATAAGGCTTGCGGGTTCCGCTAAGGTAGCTCCGATATCCTCAACGTATCCCGTAATTTCCGCTTTCTTTGCATCAACCATTCTCAGAGAAAAATTGACGGTAAAAATCATTGCAGGAACACTTCTCTCTTTCCTCGGGGTTTTAATGGTGATTCTGGGATAATAAAAGAGAACTACTCTATTGAATTTATCGGGCTAAAAGAGATCATATTAGAGGAAAGAAAAATATACTCCAGAATCAAAAAAATAAACATGCAGGATTACCGGTCGAGAATGTTAAAATTTCTGCTTCTGTTGATGATTGTGGTTTTCTATTTCAGCTTTGTATCTTATAGATATGGGGCAAGGGATGGCTTCGCAATAACCCTTCTTACATGGTCCTTCTTTGTGTTATGCACGCCCATAGCGGATGCCGGATTTCTTCTTGATTTTCCGGTCAGGTTATTATCCGGACTCAGAATGCTTTATTCTGAAATAATCGTCTGGTTTATTGCTATTCTCTCAAACATTTACTTTTTCTTTACTTTTCCGGAAATTTACAGCAAAACCTTTGTTTTGATGGTATTCCATCACATTCTGATTCAACCGTACCCTTTCTGGAGTATAATTGCCCTCTCAGCTACAGGAACATTTCTTTCAATTCACCTTGCTGATGAACTCTATGACATGACCTTGGATGCTCACCATTCGAAGTATAGAAGCCACAAGAACATCTATCAGATAATTGTCTTTCTTTTTATTGCTGGAATAATCATTATCCTCTATGACTTTCTGATAAAACAGCTCGGTATAGATATACCTGTTTAGTCTATAGACATCTTGGTCTTAAGATTCTTTCTGTCATTTGCAATTTCTTTTTTGAGGATACATTCTTATTCGAGTTACGGATTTTTTAATTTCCTTGATATAATAAAACACACTTAGAGCCGTCAATCTCTTCTCAGAAGCACAACCCTGCTGATCTGTGATTCATCTGCTATTGAGTATCCGCTCATTTTTTCGAGGTTCTCAGAAAAGGCTCTTATATCCTCATGTTCTGGCATTCTTCCTCTGTCAAGCCTCAATCGTGAATAACCGAGATGCATGTAAGCCTTTGCCTCAATAAAGTCCGGAGAGGCTCTTTCAATAAGTGGCAGGAATTTCGATGCATCCATGTTAATTCCTTTTATCAGGGTCAATCTGAGAACTGTTCTCCTTTTACCAGACATCAGGCTCAGCGATCTGAGTATCTTCTCCCAGAGATTGCCTGAAGGGCAGTTCAGAGTTTTATGGCTCTCTTCACTGTAGGCAATCAGGCTTATATAGAGCTGATAAGGTTCAATTTTCTCAATAGCTGAAGGATTAGTTCCATTTGTCACGACAAAGGTCGTCATCCCTCTTTTATTGAACTCATCCACCAGTCTGTCAATTGAGGGGTAGAGTGTTGGCTCACCAATCAGGCTGATCGCTACCTGATTCGGCTCGTATGCTTCTTTCAGCTTGTTTAGATTGACACCTTTTGTACCCCAGAAGCCGCTTAAAAGCTTTCTCTGAGCTATTATACTTTCTTCCACTATTAATTCGGAGTCATCCCACTTTTTAAGCTCAGGGAGAAGTTCGAGAGGTCTCCAGCAGTGAATGCAACTCAGATTACATTTCAGAGCAGGAGTCATCTGAAGACACCTGTGACTCTGGATACCATAGAATTTCTGTTTGTAGCAGAAACCCTCATCTTTAAGTGATTTTTTTAGCCACAGACAGGTTTTTACGGCAGAATGGTTTCCTACAAGATGGTAACCTTTAAGCGCATCGAGGGTTTTCTGCTTACTTCCGTTGCTGACATTCGAGGAATTTTTAACCATCGAATAAATTACGGCGGATGGTTACTTAACATTTTCATCTTCCCGAACACCCTTCAAAAATCATGCCTCGAAAATCCAAAAAATTTTTGAATATCACCTCTGTTTTTGCGGTTAATGGAAAGAAAAGCAATTCTCATACTTCTGGCTCTGACACTCATTACAAGGATAGCTTTCTTAGACGCAAGACCCATGGATCATGATGAGAGCGTTCATGCTTACCTTTCCTATGATCTCCTTGTAAATCACCGGTATTCTTACGATCCAGCCTATCATGGACCATTTCTTTACTTTTTCACGGCAGGTGTTTTCTGGCTTTTTGGGGATTCAGATTTTACCTCAAGATTTCTTCCTGTGCTTTTCAGTTTTGTTGGGATTTTCTTTGCATACAGGTTCAAAAGATGGATGGGTGAGGGAGTTTACATCTTCCTTTTCCTGATGCTCTTCTCAGCCTCGATTCTCTACTATTCGAGATATTTGAGGAATGACATAACAGTTCTTTCCTCCTTTATAGCTCTTGTTTACTGCTACCTTAGATTTGGAGAGAATAGATACAAATATGCAGCACTTTCATCAATTTTTCTTGCGATAATGGTTTGTTCAAAGGAAAACGCCTACATCTATATCGCCATACTCACCTCTTTCATCCTCCTGTATGGCTTGTACTCTAAGGGAGTAGTTTATCTGAGAGACATTTTGTTCAGCTGGGACAAAGAAAAGGTGGGAGCTATTGTTATTTTCTTCGCAATCTTCCTTGCTATATTTTCCACACTCTACACAGCTGGATTTTCTGACATGGATGGTTTCAGAAGAGCTACGATTGGGGCTGTTGAACACTGGTTCACAATGCATTCAACCAAGGATCATGCAAAGCACCCTCTTTACTATGCAGCACTTCTGCTCAGGTATGAGTTCCTCCCGGTCACCCTTGCAATTGTATCTATCATTCCATTTTACAGAAAATTTAAAACTCGGGAAGCAGGAAAAATCGAACTTTTCTCTGCTTACTGGCTTGTTACAACCCTTACAGCATATCAAATTCTTTCTCATAAGGTTCCCTGGCTACTTGTTCACCTTGTGGCTCCCATGGCTTTCTTTGCATCTGTTAATCTGAAAAATGAAATAACCTCTTGGCAGAACAGAGGTTTGAGAGCAGGAATTGTTCTTCTTTCTGTCATATATCTTGTTTCCTCACTTCACATAACTTATATCGATTATACAGATGCCACCGAAGGACTCATTTATATTCAGGTTCAGCCCTCCGCTGTAGAACTGGCAGAAAAGATAATCGAAAGAGAGACTTCCGGGATTCATGGACTTGTGTTTGAGACTCACAACGACTACTGGCCTCTTCCATGGTACCTGAGACATATTGAAATTCCTTTTTCTAACAGACTTTACGGAAAATTTGACTACTATGTAACATCGGAAATAAACGCTCCACTTTTCAAAAGCTGTTCTCTTGAGGGAAGATATGAAATCAGACCTGGATACTACATGGTTCTTTTTGAAAAATGTCAGAAAATAGGTTAAATCAAATAAAAACAATAAATTCAAAGGTCACATGAGTCCAAGGGCAGAAAGCTCATCGGCAATCTTTTCTACTGCCATTCTTGCATCTTCAGGACCTTTACCTCCTGTCACAACCATTTTCCCAGAGCCAAAAATCAGAACAACAACTCTCGGCTTGTTGAGTCTGTAAACAAGCCCCGGAAACTGTTCGGGCTCGTATTCAATGTTCTCAAGCCCGAGACCAATAGCAATGGCATTCAGATTAAGATCAACACCGAGATCTGCTGAAGCAACGATATTCTGAACCTTTACTTCTGGTTCAAGAATTACATCTATTCCCAGCTTGTTTATGATTTTTACAACCTGCCTGACAGCTTTGTTTGCATCTTCAACACTTTTTGAGCCTGTGCAGACAACCTTACCGCTTCTGAAAATGAGTGCAGCAGCTTTTGGCTCCTTTGTTCTCAATACAAGACCGGGAAACTGCTTCGGTTTATATTCAGCATCTTTTATCTCTCTTGCTATCTTATTCAAATCGATGTTCTCGCCGATTTGGGTTGAGGCAACAACATTTTCAATTTTTATCTTGTAATCTTTCATTTTAATTCCCCCAGATAAGGCATTATATAAACTATATAAATACCTTTGGTTATCCATGGGCGGGTGTCCAAAATTATCCACCATATTTTATGCAACTTATTTACCGAAAGCTATTTCTGTTAGTGGTTTTGACATCTTTTGTTGCCAGGAATGTATGAACTGAAAAAAAGTGTTAGAAACTTTGTGTTTTTGTTTCAGAGCAGTTACAGGAATTTAATATATTTTCTTATAATTTCAAATCTTGCTGGCACTCTTTATGGTTTTTACTACTACAAATATCAGCTCATGAATAGCAGCATCATCTTCTGGCCGCTGATAACAGACTGCCCCAATGCGAGCCTTTTCTTTTCTGTTTCGGCAATTCTGATTGTTCTGGGTAAAAAGAAAGATGGTTTTTCCTACTTTGCAGCCTCCAACATGTTCAAGTATGGTGTATGGGCAATGGTCACTCTCCTCTATCACAGTGACTATTTCTTCTCCCCCGAAAGATGGCTGCTGTATTCAGGGATATTTGTAACTCACTTTATACTTCTTATGGAATCCATTCCCGTTGCTGCTACAATCGAAAAAATATCCTTAAAAGGATCTTTTTTTACACTTTCCTGGCTGCTGTTCAACGACTTCTCAGACTATATTCTGGACACTCATCCATACATTCCGGAAAGGAACCTGGATATTGTGGTAGCTTATACCTTCTCGCTAACATTCGTCTCAATGCTGGCAGTATACTTCATTCATTCCCGGATCAGAAAAATCAATCTTTCTCCCTGATAACTACTGCAGGAACCCCACCTGCCAGAACATTTGGAGGAATGTCTCTGTTTACTAAGCTGTGGGCAGAAATTGTTGCACCGTCGCCAATCTCAATACCCGGCAGAATTGTGCAGTTCGCTCCGATTGTAACATTTTTTCCTATTTTTACCTCTCCAACTCTCAGCTCGTCAACAAGAAACTCATGGGCGAGAATAACTGAGTTGTAACCAACAATGCTGTTATCTCCAATCTCAATAAGTTCCGGGAAAAAAATATCTATCGTGGATTCGAGCCCGAAAGAAACATTCTCTCCAACTTTCATTCCTGTTCTTCGTAGAAGCCAGCATTTTAGAGATAATGATGGTAGAATTCGGGAGATGGAAACTATTATGTAATTTAGAGCCACCCTCAGAGGGCTTTTAACACTTCTCCAGTACCACATCGAGTTTCTGTCCACAGACTTAATCAGTACCCTCAGCCTTCTTGACACGATTTCCTTCTCTGCTGGTGTTTTTATTAATTTTTTGTAAAACACTGGATTCTGAAGAGAGAATATTAGAGACCTGAATCAATCAAAATGGGAAAATAAAACAGAAATTGTGAAAACAATCAATCAATTTTAATAGTCTTCCTCTCTTTTCCTACCTTCGGCAGAATCACTTCTAGAATGCCATTGTTATATCTTGCACTGATTTTTTCGACCTCTATATCAACAGGCAACGGAATCCTCCTGTATATTTCGCCATACATCCTTTCCTGCCTGATGTAGTTCCTTTTCTTCTCTTCAACTTCTTCTTTTCTTGTGGCTCTTATCACGAGTGTTCCATCCTCGATGTAGACTTCTATGTCCTCCTTTTCAAAGCCTGGAAGATCGGCTATAACCCTGATTTCGTCTTTCTCATCTATAACATCTACAGGCATTGAAGGAGTGTAGGCAGGTTCGAGCTCCTCAAACAATCTCCCAATCCTCTCCTGCATCTTTCTGAGCTCCTCAAATGGATCAAAGAATCCTCTTCTTCTCATTATATCACCCCCCGTTATTAACTTTTTCTAACTAACTAATTGTTAGTGTTAGTAACATATAAAATTTTCGATTGATGTTTAAACTTGCTGGCTTGGCAGTACCATAATCCCTATACGGATACTGTAAGTAGAGATGATTTGGACGGATTGTTTCTTTTTTAAGAAAAAGATATTAAGGTTGAAGAAAGAGTAAGAACATGCTACTTGCTTATATCTTGATAAACACCGAAATTGGGGATGAGGAAAAGGTATACAATGCTCTGACGAATATGGAAGGTGTTGTTGAAACGCATATTGTTTATGGAGTTTACGACATCGTGGCAAAGGTCAGGGCTGAGGATACAGAAAAGTTGAGAACCATTGTCGAAAATATTAGGAAAAAAGCAGGACTGAGGAGTACTCTCACATTGATTGTTACTAAGTAGCATGATCTCATATTCTACAAACTGCAGAAGCCCAAGAAAAAAAAGGCAGGCGGATCTGAGCCTCGGTTCCTGGTTTTTCCCCTGCTCTTCGTTTGATGCTATCTCCCGAAGTGCTGGGGAATTACCATTTCCCGAAGCCTGCTCTCCACCTGCAACCTACATCTGTAACTAATAATACTTAAAGTTTGTGGTTGGAAAGTGCGGTGTAAAATATGGAGAACTTTATAAAAGATGTGGACAGCCTGGTAGAGAGAATAACATTGAATATAGAGGACGAAAAGAAGAAAGAGATTTTTAGACTGAGAAATCGACTAATAGAGCTTAAAGAGAGGAAGATGGTTAATACAGCGCACTCTGTTATGGAGCTGATAGTTGCAAGATATCTGCTGGACAGAGGGTACAGAATTGAGGTTGAATACAGCCTTAACTCAATCAGCTGTGATGTTTATGGTGAAAAGGGGCTGGGGAATATTACTGTGGAAATTGAGACGGGATATGTACCACCTTTTCACGCTCTTGACCCTCAGAGATATCTTCTGGCGAGAATTTCCAGCAAGATTGCAAGGTACAGTCACTATTGTTCCAAATTTGTAATAGCGATTCCGATACATTACCTGATGCCCTTAGATGAAATTTTTCTTCTCCCACCAAGACAGAGAAGGAAATCGGAATTAACGAGAGTGAAGGAGATGTGTGATATCTATTACAGCAATCCACCAGTCTCAATCAATGAGATAAAGAACGCGAGACTGCACTCCATTTATATACTCAATGTGGATGAGTTATCCATAAAGGAGATCGATCCTGAGACTTACTATGAAATTTACAGGAAAAGTGTTGAGGTAAGTCCACCACAAACAAACTTCAAGGTTTAATCAGCATTTCCTGATACATCTCTCTCCCGGCACCTCAACGGGATACTCTGATGTGAGGCAGGCAAGGCAAAGATCACTCTCATCAATCCCCACAGAATCAATCAGCCCGGAAAGACTCAGGTAAGCAAGGGAGTCTGCCATAATCTCATGCCTTATATCCTCCACCTTTTTGGATGAGGCTATCAGCTCTTCTCTTGTTGACATGTCTATGCCGAAGTAACAGGGCGCAATTATGGGTGGACTCCCAACCCTGAAGTGAACCTCTTTTGCTCCTGCCTTTCTTACAAGCTCAACGATCCTTCTGGATGTAGTTCCTCTAACAATACTGTCGTCGATAAGCAAAACCCTTTTGTCTCTGACATTGTTTCTCAGTGCATTCATTTTCAGACGAACCGAGAGCTCTCTTGAGCTCTGACCCGGCATTATAAATGTCCTGCCCACATATCTGTTTTTTATGAGCGCCTCTATGTATGGGACCCCGGACTCATATGCATAGCCTATTGAAGAAGTAGTTCCACTGTCAGGAACCGGGGAGATGATATCAACATCAGCGGGACTCTCTTTTGCGAGTGTCCTTCCAATGTTGAACCTTGTCTCGTAAACACTTACTCCATCTATTATCGAATCTGGCCTTGCAAAGTAAATGTACTCGAAAACACATACAGCTCTCTGCTTACTGCTTGCTATTCTCTCAAATCTCAGCTCTCCATCCTCAATTATGGCAACCTCTCCGGGCTTTACATCTCTCAGGAATTCAGCCCCAACTGAGTCGATGGCACAGGATTCAGAGGCGAGAATATATCCGAACTCGCCTTCTCCAATGCACAGTGGTTTGAAACCATAGGGATCACGGTATCCAACAACTTTGTCATCTAAGAGAAGGCAAAGGGTGAAAGAACCCTTGAGTTTTTCTGTGAGAATTGAAAGTGCACCTTCAACATCATAATCGAGGAGATAGGAAGAGAGCAGATGTGATATAACTTCTGTGTCTGAGTCAGTGAGAAAAACTCTTCCATCTTCTTCAAGTTCTTTCCTCAAATCCCAGTAATTGACAAGGTTTCCATTATGCGATACTGCAATTGGACCGTATTTAGACTTTACCAGTAGGGGCTGGGCATTCTCAATCTTTGATTCTCCGGTGGTGGAATATCTCACATGTCCTATTGCAGAGTTACCCTGAAGTTTTGTGAGTGTAGAATCATCAAAAACTTCGCTGACAAGCCCCATCCCCTTGTAAACCTGGACACTATCTCCTGAAACAGCCACTCCTGCAGATTCCTGCCCGCGATGCTGAAGAGAAAATAAGGAGAAATAAGCTATACGGGATGTTAAAGATTCATCCTCACAGTAAATTCCAATTACTCCACACATTCAATCAGAAATTTTTTTTAGAATATTAATTTTTTACTTTGCCCTCAGTTGCTTGACTTTTTCTTGTTCAGCCACGAGTATTTTCTGAGTCTTCTGCTCCTTCCAAATCCACATGCAGCACAATAGCCCTTCCTTCTATGGAAAGAAACCCTTCCACATCTCCTGCATTTGATGTGAACGATTTTCCTACCTCTTTTTCCCATTGAAGAAGTACCCTTTGACATTTAAATACCTCCTGAGTTATTTCTGAAACTGGGATGGTGATACGAATACTACGGTGTCACCCCTAACAACCACACTTCCAAGTTTTCTGATTATCTCTCCTCCCGAGATCTCCTCAGCATTTATCAGTACGAGATTCATGTGAATATCATATCCGTCAAGTATCCCTCTGAATTCTCTCCCACCCTTAAGTCTGACTATCACGGGTGTTTGCAGGGACTTGTTCAGCACATCAAGTGGTCTGTTTGCCATTTTCCTTCCTCCGATTAAAAAGGCTTTTAAGTTGCGTATATGGTGAAGTATTTAAAAATATCGGAGTTTAAAAGGAGGTACCATGAGACAAAGACTCAGAAAAAAGGAGGCTAAAAGAATATCATCGGCTGTGAGAGAGAAATTTGGAATCGAAATAACAGGTGATATGGACCTTGTTACTTTTGATGACAGAAGAGTAATTCTCGTAAATGGTGAGCCAGTTCTTTTCGAGCATGATGGTGGGTGGTATCCAACCGTTCTTTGCATAATTAAAAACAGACCGTCCAAGGGAAGGGTGGTGGTGGACGAGGGGGCAGTGCCCTATGTCATGAATGGGGCAGATATAATGAGGCCCGGGATTGTTGAGGCAGATCCGGAGATTGAGAAGGGTGATTTTGTTTACATAACAGTTGAGGTGAAGGATACGCCTCTTGCGGTGGGTATTGCCCTTACAGATGGAAGTGATATGATTGGAGAGAAAGGAAAGGTCATCGAGAACATACACCATGTAAAGGACAAAATCTGGAATCACTTTTTTGGTAGATGAGTGGATTAGCTTAATGTTTTATCATGTTAAAATAATTATAAATACATGATAGAATCATAAAATTCCCCATCAGCTCTCAGAGGGAATTTACGGGGATAAAAAGCGTATATTAAGTTTATTAGAATTAATTATTAAAAATCAGACTCACAGTGGTTGGAATGCAGGAGATAGAACAGTATCGGATAAGAGAAGTGAAGGAGCACGATCTTGAAGGTCTGATAGAGATGTACATGACTCTGAGTGAGAGGACGCTATATTTTCTCAGGTCAAACAGCTTTACTCCGGGAGAAGTAAGAGAAATGCATTCCAGAGTGGATGGAGAGAAAATTTTCTCTGTTGTAGCAGTAAATGACAGAAAAGTCCTTGGTGAAGCGAGGCTTATCAGGTATTCTGACACCTCAGCGGAGTTTGGCATCATTGTCCACGATCTGTATCAAAACAGAGGGATAGGACAGGCTCTTTTGAAAAAAATTATCGAAATTTGCAGAGAAAAGAGAATTAAGAGACTGATAGGTTTTTGTAGCGAGGAAAATGAAGTTGCTCTCCACATATACAAAAAATATGGATTCAAGGTTGAGAAAATAATTGAGAATCATCACTCTTCAATGAATGGAAGAGTTCTCAGGCTATCAATCCATCCAAATTTGGTGAAAAGCTGAGTATGAGGCAGAAATAGTTGATATATGGGAGTAATGTTAGGTTTACAAACAAGGGACTGGGGTACTATGTAATGTGGCATCAAGAGCATAAGAATTGACTTCTCTGTTAGCACAGGTGGTAAAGAACAGGCAACCATAACTCAGCGTTTGTAAGAATCTTGTTTCCCTCACTTTGATAAGACTACCAGCATTTTCTGCCTATTTTCTATTATTTCACACCTGGTTATGGACCAAATAAAAGTGATTATATATTTGAGATCATTTATTTTAATTCATTTAATTTATTTCCTCTAAAAAATTGTTGCCCTCCCCCCAATTAATCAAGTGGCAATAATTTAAATACCAGAATAGATGAATAATGGATGGTGAAAGATTATGGGTCTCATGGACAAGCTGCTCGGAAAGTCAGAGAGACTTTCTGTTGAGGATTATGAGGAACTTGACCTTGGCGAGTATGAATCCGAGATAGTTGAGGAGGCTGAAACTCTCATTAAGGTGGCAGAAATAACAGGTTTGAATGAAGTGCCGGAGATAAGAAGGCAGATTTATGAAGGGAATATTGTGGTGGCTGATATTGCTTTCCTGAGGCATGACAAACTCACCCTCGATAGGATACTTAAAGACCTTAAACAGCTTGCAGAGGACATTAATGGAGATATTGTTGGACTTGGAGAGGATTATGTTATAATAACACCTACAGGAATCAGGGTTGACAGGAATAAAATCAGAGGAATAAGGAAATAGGTGAAAGCTTGATTCCCTGCCCCTCATGTGGGAGAGAAATCAGGGTTTTGAGTTCGGTTTATGAAGTTCCTTACTTCGGAAATATCCTTCTGACTTCAATTTCTTGTGAATGTGGATTCAAACATGCGGATTCAATAATAACGGAAGTCAAGGAGCCAACAAGATACACCATCAAAATAAACAGTCAAAATCTTTTCACAAAGGTTATCAGGTCAACTTCCGGGACTCTGAGGATACCAGAACTTGGTGTGGATATAGAGCCAGGACCAGCTTCAACGGCTTTCATAACAAATTTAGAGGGTGTACTGGCAAGAATAGAAGAGATCGTGACTACTGCAAAAAAGTGGAATTCGGAGGATGAAGAGAAAGTAAAAAGATGTAACCTCATTCTTAAAAAGATAAAAGAAACGAAGGAGGGAGATGAAGAACTCACGCTGATACTGGAAGACCCCTATGGCAATAGTGCTATCGTTTCAGATGAAGTATTCATTGAAAAAATGTCTGAACATGAGGCGTCGAAATTAAAGACAGGGATGACTGTGATGGATATAACAGGACTGAGTGAAGAGGAGATAAGCGGGCTTTAGGATCTTAAGGTGGAACCGGGTTCTCTATGAACTCACATTCTACGCCCAGAGCCTCAACTTTCTCCATAAGGGCTTTAAGTCCAAGAGTCTCTGTTGCATAGTGTCCTGCAAAGATAATGTTGAATTGAAGCTCCTTTGCGATATGGTAAGCTTCATGTCTGAACTCACCTGTGATGAGACAGTCAGATATCTGATCTGCCTCCTCAACTGCAAAGCTACCACTTCCGGATAAAACCGATATCCTTTCCACCTCATCTTTTCCAAAATCAAGAGAAAAGGTTTTTGTCTCAAGTAAATCTTCAATCTTCGCTTTAAGCTCTTTAAGTCTTATGGGCTCTATTTTACCCCAAACCCCAATTTTTCTACCCTCGTATTCTGCAAAAAAATCCTCCCTTTCTCCTCCCAGCATTTTTAAAATTTGAATGTTGTTTCCTATTTCAGGATGAGCATCTAAGGGCAGGTGTGCTACATAGAGCGACAGATCGTTCTCAAGCAGGAAACCCACTCTTTTGCTGAAGACACCCCTTATATATCTTACACCTCCCCATACAAGACCGTGATGTACGACAATCATGTCTGCATCGAGTTCCTTGGCTGTATGAAAGGTTTCAAGACATGCATCAACAGCAAAAGCAACCCTATCTACATTCCTCCTCCCTTCTACTTGAAGTCCGTTGCTGCTGGCATCTCTGAAGCTTCTGACATCAAGGAGTTCGTCGAGATATTCGGTGATTTTTAAGAGTTCCATGATCCTAATTTTTTTGGCGGAAATAAATCACTTTCGAGGAAAACTAATAAGCTTGTAGGTTGAATACTGTTCATGCGCGTGCTTATTGTTGTTGATATGCAGAAAGACTTCTGTTACCCTGACGGGGCACTTTTTGCTGGGGAGCATGTAAAGGAAATTTTCAAGCCGTTAAGTGATTTTATCAGGGCTGCAAGAAATGAAAGCATTCCGGTAATATTCACACAGGACTGGCACCGTCCGGATGACAGAGAATTCAGAATCTGGCCTCCACACTGCGTTATGGGTACTGAAGGGGCAGAAGTTATAGATGAGCTGAATCCACAGAACGAGGATTATTTTATCAGAAAAAGAAGGTATTCAGCCTTTTACGGTACGGATTTGGACCTTGTTCTCAGGGAACTTAATTGCGATGTGGTGATAATCTCGGGAGTGCTCACGAACATATGTGTACTTCATACAGCAGTAGATGCAGCATCGAGGGGTTATGACACTGTCCTGCTTAAAGACTGCACGGTAGCGTTGAATGATTACGATTTTGAGTACGCTGTTAAGCATATGGAAAATATCCTCAATACCAAGATTCTGGAGTCAAAATCCCTCAAATTTTGATTTGTTTTGATTTATTTTATTCTTGTTTTTATCTTAATAGTCTCTAATTTTTACCATAGCTATAGACTTCTGCAGACTATGACCGAAATACTTATATAGAACAACAATTCCACAAAAATTTGCTCATAAATGGAGGTGATGTTATATGGCAACTTTGCAGGGACAGCCTGTACTGATTTTGAGGGAAGGAACTGAGAGAACAAGGGGAAGGGATGCACAGAGGCTCAATATTATGGCTGCAAGAGTCATAGCAGAATCTGTCAGAAGCACACTTGGTCCAAGAGGTATGGACAAAATGCTTGTCGACAGCCTTGGAGATGTTGTTATAACAAATGATGGTGTTACGATTCTCAAGGAAATTGATGTTGAGCATCCTGCTGCAAAAATGGTCATTGAGGTTGCAAAGACCCAGGACAATGAGGTAGGAGATGGTACAACTACTGCGGTTGTGCTTGCTGGAGAGTTCCTCAGAAGAGCTGAAGAACTTCTCGAGCAGGATATCCATCCGGCAATTGTCTCAAATGGATACAGACTTGCAGCAGATAAAGCAATGGAGGTTCTCAATGAGCTTGCGATACCCATAAGCACTGAAGATGAGGACATTTTGAAGAAGATTGCAACAACTGCGATGACAGGCAAAGGGGCTGAAGTTGCCCTTGACAGGCTGGCTGATATTGCTGTTAAGGCTGTAAAAAGCGTTGCAGAGGAGATTAATGGAAAGATAGAGGTTGATGCGGAATACATAAAAATTGAAAAGAGGCAGGGAGGAAGTATTGATGAGACAGAGCTCATAGATGGAGTTGTACTTGATAAGGAGGTTGTACACCCATCAATGCCAAAGAAGATCAAGGATGCAAAGATACTTCTCCTTGACAGCGCATTAGAAGTCAAGGAGACAGAGACGGATGCGAAGATAAGAATAACCGATCCGGAGATGCTTCAGAAGTTCGTCGAGCAGGAAGAGAAGATGCTCAGGGAAATGGTTGATAAGATAGTCAATGCCGGTGCAAATGTCCTCATCTGCCAGAAAGGTATAGATGACCTTGCCCAGTACTATCTTGCAAAGGCTGGTGTGCTTGCAGTGAGAAGAGTGAAGAAGAGCGACATTGAAAAACTTGCAAAAGCTACTGGGGCAAAGGTTCAGACAGAACTCAGAGAAGTAAAGCCGGATGATCTGGGATATGCAGCCCTTGTTGAGGAGAAGAAGATTGGCGATGAAAAGATGGTGTTCGTCACTGGCTGCAAGAATCCAAAGGCTGTTACAATCCTGATAAGGGGCGGAACAGAGCATGTCGTGGATGAGATCTCAAGAGGAGTTGAGGATGCAATCAGAGTTGTTGAGTGTGCTCTTGAAGATGGAAAAGTGCTTGCAGGTGGAGGCGCTCCAGAGATAGAGATAGCCCTCAAGTTGAGAGAGTATGCACCTACCCTTGGTGGTAGAGAACAGCTTGCCGTGGAAGCTTTTGCAACAGCACTTGAGATAATTCCAAGGACACTCGCCGAGAACGCAGGTATTGATCCGATTGATGTCCTTGTTGAGCTGAAAAGTGCTCACGAGAAGGGAGAGAAGTACGCTGGAGTTGACGTAGAGACAGGAAAGATAGTGGACATGAAAGAAAACGGCGTCATTGAACCCCTTAGGGTCAAGGTTCAGGCAATAGCATCTGCAACTGAAGTTGCTGTGATGATTCTGAGAATCGATGATGTAATCGCCGCCAAAGGTCTCAGCAAGGAAGAAGAGAAAGGCGGCGGTGAAATGGAAGGCATGGGAGGAATGGGAGGAATGGGAGGAATGTACTAATCCTCCTTTTTTATTTTTGCTCTCCCTCCGAATACACCCAACTTATTTTGCAAGCCTCCTCATAGCCAATCTCTATTACTGCGTCGATAAACTTGACATGCTTTTCAATCAGTGATTCAAAATCTTTCAGAAACTCCTCATCCTTTCTGACCTTTCCGTTGAGGAAATCCTCCACCATGGCATATAACTTGTCTATGGGTCGGTTGAACTCATAAAGATATTCTTCCTCTATGGAAAACCCGAGATCTCTCAGGTGGTAGGCAGTACTTTCACTGAGATTTATGCATATGTTGAAATCTTCAGACATTTCAGCTATGAAATTAGCCTCGTATTCTCCAAAATCTCTATTGGATAACAGATCTTTCTCTATTGTCTCAATCCATTCTTCTAAATTTATTTTTCCAAATTTTGCTCTGAGAACGAGAGTTAGCAATTCTAAAGAGACCTTTTCCTGAATCACGGAATGTTCGTTCTCTCTGTAGCAGTAGATCGTTATATTCTGTTCTTTCGCAAAATCTAAAAGCGGTTTAACTGCTCTTAAATTTTGCAGATTGTAAACACCAGCTCTCTCCATCAAAAGCTCATAAGCCTCTTGTCGCCTCAGATATACTCCATAATCCTTTGGAAGGTCGAGAAAAATAACAGCTTGCTCACCCACAGAGACCAGTCTTTTTCTCAATTTCTCAGATACTCTTTCAAAACACCACGAGGTATTCACAGCGTGATAATTCAGCACTTTCATTCAGCAAAAATTAATATGGATGTTCAGATATTTCTATGTTTCCTGGATTGCACTCATCAGGAAACTGCATATAGTGCCGGCTTTCCGGGTATTGAGGCTTTTCTTTTACTCTCAGGGACCTTATCGGAATCCAGTACGACTTCTACTCCCACCTCTTTTTTGATGAAATCAATGTTATCTCTTATCAGCTTCTCTTCCTGAAGTATAAAGTCGATTTTCTCTTTCATCAGGTTTTTGAGATATGCGGATACATTTTTACCCATTTTTCTGTATTCTTCTCTTTCCATAACTTTTTTCATTGCGTTCCTGAGTTCTTTTTCTCCCTTTACAATTTCAAGAACATCAAATTTCCATGGCTCTGCAACAGCAATGTAAATTGTTCTCGCCTCAACGAATTTCAGTATCTCCTTGATGTCGGAGATCAGGTTCTTCAGGTACTCTTCAGCCATTTCTGACTCCTCATCCACCTTGTTCTCATCGTACTCAGGATAGTTCTCAAGACTTACGAAGGAATCATGCCTTAAATGCCACAGCTCCTCACAGATATGAGGTATGAAGGGTGAAAGCAATCTCAACCAGTCGTCTAAGATTACAGAAAGGTTGTCTCCTCCTCTCCTCAGGTACCACCTTACATCAGCCATCATTTCGAAGAATGCTGCATTCACGGCTCTTCTGGTCTGGAAGTTTTCCATCGCATCTGTAGTCTCCTTTACGATTTTCTGAAATCTGCTGATAAGCCATCTGTCAAGCATATCTGGCTCTTTTTTCTCTCCATAATTTTCTTTTACGAGATCATAAAATCTCCTGAGATGCTGTGATAGAGTCTCAACATCCCTTCTCCTCCAGTCTGCATCACTGTCGTACTCTGAAGTGTAGAGGATGTACATTCTTGTAACATCAGCGCCATTCTCTCTCACAGCCCTTTTCATTGTGAGAAGTGGACCTTTGCTTTTGGACATCTTCTTGCCTTCAAGACTCACATATCCGTTTACAGCAATTGCTCTGGGCCACAACTCTACCGGGAAAATTGCTATGTGGTGGAAAAGGAAAAATAGAAGGTGGTTTGCCACCAAATCCTTTCCTGAACTTCTCATATCAACAGGATACCAGTAAACGAAATCATCTCTTATTTTTTTCACAATCTCCTCATCAAGCCCTGATGATTTAACAGCCTCCTCAAAATCTCCTTCCCCGAGTAAAACATAGTCCAGAAACTCTTTGGTCATGTTCTCCGCTTTAATCACTCCCTGGTTTATGAATTTGGCGAGTATGTAGTATGCCATATAGATCGTCGAGTCTGATAAACTCTCAATGAGCCACTCCCGATCCCATGGAATCCTTGTTCCAAGCCCCTTTCTTCTCGCACAGGCTTTATCCTTGAGCCATTCAATTTTATTCCTGAACTCCTCTTTGTAGTAGTCTGGAATAATCCTCATTTTTTCAAGATGTTCGAGAACTCTTGCTTTCCATTCAGGATTAGAGTAGTTCAGGAACCATTGGTCTCTCACAACCTTAACAACACATTTTGTGCCGCACCTGCAAACAACGGGTTTCTCACTGAATTCATAGAAAACATCACCAATATCCCTTTCAATCAGATCCCTCTGGAGTTTGTCTTTAATCTGTGATACTTTTATTCCAGCATATTCTCCTGTTATATCAAGCAGTATTCCTTTGTGGAATTCCCTTTTGTAAAGAAGCTTGGTTGCTCTCTCGAGGGCAGGATCTGTCTGATCTTTGATTCCCATTTCATCTACTATCATCTTCGCCGGAATACCTTCACCTTCTCCCGATGAAATCAGCACTATCGGCTCAATTTTTTCGAGAATCTCACTCAAATTGTATTTTTTAGCCATCTCACTCCTTTTAAGCTCTTCAAGAGCAACATAATCATATGGGGCATGGGCAGGAACGCTCATGACAACTCCTGTGGCGTTATCAGTGTCTACGAAGTCAGCGGGGAGTATTGGTATTCTCTGTTGAGTAACCGGATTGATGGCGTACTTTCCAAACAACTCTTCAGCATTAACCTCTCCAATCATTTCAACCTCTTTTTCAGTAAAAGTGAGTTTTTCGTAAGCCTCCTCACTGACAAGCCACTTCTCACCATTTACTTTCGCAATAGTGTACTTAACAGGCTTTAACCAGATATTGGTAACTCCAAAGACTGTTTCAGGGCGAAGTGTGGCACAGGGGAGAATAATTTTCTCTCCACTACTATCAATATAATAAAATTTTATGATCGTGAAATCTACAACCGTTGCATTCTCTCCATGGAGCAAATCATGATCTTCAACCGGATTCATGTCGTTGGGGCAGTATCTCACCGGATGGGTGCCCTTGACAACAAGCCCGAGCTCTCTCAGCCTGTAGAACTGCCACTCGATAAATCTCTGATAGGTTTCATCAGTGGTTGTAAAAACCCTCCTCCAGTCAATTGAGTAACCTATTTCTTTCATTGATTTCAGAGCCTCTTTTGAGAAATACTCAACGATCTTTTCCGGAGTATCCAGATTAACCAGTACATTTTCTGGAACATCATGAAATTCACTGTATACCCTCATGGTGTTTTCATCTCTTTTCTGAATCAGCTCGGCAAGTCCGATAATTGGTGTGCCGGTGACATGAAAGCCCATGGGGAATAGAACATTGTACCCCTTCATTCTCTTGTATCTTGCAAAGGCATCTCCAATTGTGAATGTTCTCGTATGTCCTGCATGCAGATTTCCATTAAGATAGGGATAGGGGATTGTGATAAAGAATTTGGGTTTTTCAGAGGGTTCAGGCTGAAAAACCCCTTCTTTCTCCCATTTATCCTGCCACACCTTCTCGATTTCCCTGAAGTCAATTTGAACCATGTGAAACAGGTTACATGGGGACATAAAAATATTTTTGATTGTTTGAAAAGGCAGAAAGTTTGGTAAAATATAAATCTGGTACTTGGTGAGAAGATGGATGCCAGAGGCTCTTCTGACTGCAGAACATGTGTCAAATTCTGAGTATGACTCTCTCAGATTCTCAGATCAGAAGGAAAAGAAGAATGAGCAGAACAGCAAAGAGCACGCCTGTGGGAGCTAAGATCTTATATACTCTGTAAAGGTTCGCTTTGTAATAATCAGCACTGAAAACTAAACAAAGGTGAAGTGGGGATAACATAACGCCCAAGTAGCCTGCACCAAAAACAAGCATGAGATTCTTGTGGATAACATCTCCTGTGCCTGTGAAGCCTGTGAGCAATGGAAGAGCTATTGATGTGTAGCTTATCTCAACTCCTGTGGAAAAACCAATCACAAAGGAAAGGATGAAAGATGCAAGGGATGGAGGTAAACTCAATTCCTGGAGGTGTGTGAAAAAAATCTCCGCTGAGGAAGTATACTCAATCAATTCCTTGTAGATCATAACGGCGAATACTAAGATAATTATGTTGAAATCAATTGTTTTTTTGAATATTGGTTTTATGTCACCTATTTTAATCCTTTTGTGGAGGAAAAGTATTCCCAGCGACAAAATAAGAGTTAAAAAAAGGTCAATTTTTAGTGTTAGAGCCATAAAAGCCACCAGAATAACCGGGTAAAAGGAGGAAATCATGCTTCTCAGATCTTTAATGCTGATCCTGATTCTCGCACTCATTCCACCTGTAAGATGTGTGAAGATAAGCCCTGAGATAATCGAAATCAGGGCAATGGGGTAGGTTGAAAGAAAAACTTCTGTATAAGACGACTCAACAACAGCAGTTCCGACAATGATATTGGGGTAAAGAGGCCAGACTGTGACCCATAGATGTCTGAACCAGTAGTTGATGTAGGTTGCTCTTTCCGGGCCGACTCCGAAATCCCTGATGAGGTTTGCAAGCATTACTGCAGAAATCAATGCCCCTCCTGGCATTGGTAGAAGGCCAACTATTAATGGAATAAGCATGAGGCTGAGCATACCTGTCATCGATGAAATTGAATCTGTCAGTGATTGGAGGAGCCCGAAGTACTCCATCGAGTATCCCAGTGTAAAGGCAAGAACCACAATTGCGACTATCTTTAGAGTCTCCAGTGATGTAACAGCTATCAGAATCTGGTTCAGAGATTCAAAACCAGTTGATAGAAAGCCGAGGATGAAGGCTCCAGCTAAAATTGAAAGGCTGATATTTATGAAGCGTATGAGTATGAGTATGACTGCAATTGAAATAAAGAGGGCAAGTGATGGATCCATATTTACTCATTTATAATTTTACTCTCCAGTTTCTCATCTGATTTTACTCCCTGGCTCCACATCTCTGTCAGGGGAGAGCAGGACAGGTTTTCCTCCAACATCAGCTGCAAGAATCATACCTTTGCTCTCAACTCCCATGAGCTTTGCAGGCTTCATGTTAACAAGAACTGGAAGGAGCCTACCCACAACGTCTTCCGGAGTATAATCCTCTGCAATGCCGGCGACCACCTGTCTTACCTCATCTCCGATGTCTATTTCAAGTCTCATCAGCTTTTTGCTTTTCTCGATTTTTTCAGCTCTCAGTACTTTTCCTATTCTAAGGTCAAATCTTTTAAATTCCTCAAATGAGATCAAATCTTCCTTCTCAGACATTTTATCACCTGTCTTGATATCTTCTTCCCCCTCATTTAAAATACCCTCTTCCATTTTAGAGGCTCTTCTTATCCTTTCAAGCATCATCTCTTCAAGCTCTGCGATCTTCTCTTCTTCTATTTTCTGGAAAGGAATTTCAGGCTTTTTAATAACAAAATCATTGATGGAGAGAACGTCTTCAACCTTAGAGTTTTCTATTTCAAAACCAAAAATCCTTGAGAATCTCCTCATCGTTTTTGGTAGAACTGGAAATGAAAGAATTACCAGAGCCTTTGCAATATGCAGGCAGGTTGAGACAACCTGTATTGCAGCTTCTATATCACTTTTTATCAGTTCCCAGGGTTTATGACTCTGGAAATAATTGTTTCCAAAGCTGGAAAGCTCCATAAAAGCATCACTTGCGATCTTAAATTCCCAGTTCTCGATTGCGTCCCTTATCTTCTTCACGGTCTCTTCAATAACCCTCAGAGCATCCTCATCAATATTCGCTCTGATTTTTGCCTCCCCTCCATCTTTAAAGTTCTTCCAAGCAAAATATGTGACTCTGTAGAGGAAATTTCCAAGGTTTGCTATCAGCTCGTTGTTGACTTTTTCTCCAAAGACTTCCCAGGAGAAGTTGAGATCCTTCTGGTGGGATGTGTAGTTTACAAGATAGTATCTGAGAAAGTCTGTGTTCAGTCCTGAGGCAAGATAGTCATCCTCTAACCATACCACATATCCTCTTGTCTTGGAGAAAGTTTTCCCTTCAACCTTAACCATCCCGCTGGCAACTACACCATCGGGAAGCGAGTAATTTGAACCCTTCAGCATTGCAGGCCAGAAAATGCAGTGGTGATAGACTATATCAAGACCAATGAAATGTACAATTTCACTCTCCTTTTTTTCAGCTCTCCATATTCTTTCCCAGTCCAGACCTCTTTTTTCGCACGCTCTCTCTGTGAAGGATATGTATCCAATGGGTGCATCCACCCACACATATACCACGAGGTCCTCTCCGGGAAACCTGACACCCCACTCAAGGTTTCTCGTGATGCACCAATCTTTCAATTCCTTCGAAACCCACTGTCTCGCATAGTTCAACGCGTTCTCAGTTCCCTTCAGATTATCCAGATATTCAAGGAGAAAATCTCTGAACTCGGTCAGCCTGAAGAAATAATGTTTTTGCTTTTTGTAGACTGCCTTTGCACCGCAAATCTTGCATCTCGGATCAAGAATCTCTCCCGGTTCAAGATGTCTCCCACACCCTTGGTCACACTCATCACCCCTAGCAATAGCACTGCAATATGGGCAGACGCCCTCGACATATCTATCGGGAAGAAAGCGTTCACAGCTCGGGCAATAAGCAAGTTCAATCTCTTTTGGGTAAATGTATCCGTTTTCCAGAAGTTTTTTCACAATGTCTTGAGTTCTTTCATGGTGGTATTCAGCATCCGTTCTGCCGAAGTAGTCAAACTCTATATCAATTTCACTGAAAACTCTCTGGAAGTGCTCATGGTATATATCAACAAGTTCTTTGGGCTTTAAACCCTCTTTTTCTGCGTTGACAACTATCGGTGTTCCATGGCAGTCACTTCCACAGACAAAGATTGCATCTTCTCCGAACAATCTTAAATAGCGCACATAAACATCGGCAGGCACATATGTTCTTAAATGTCCGATATGAGCCTTACCATTGGCATAGGGCAAACCACAGGTGATGAGCTTCATGGCTGATGGATTTAATTGGTGGGGATATAACTTTTTGGTTAGCACCAGTCATATTCCTTACATGGCTGCGAAGTCTTTTAATATTCTTACACAGTAGATCATCTTGACAGTCCCTTAAAATTGAATTCGGAGAATGGTTAAGTATTAAAAAAGGATAAACCTGAACAGACTGAGAGTGGAGATTATGGACGACTACAAAAATAGAAATTACCTGTCGGCAGTGGAGGTTGCAAAGTATCTTGGACTTACAGTAAAGGATGTTCACGATCTGGTGGAAAAAGGGACTCTCAGAGCCTTTAAATCAGCAAGTGGACAGTACAGGTTCAAGCTATCAGATATCAGAAACTTAGAGTCAAAAATCAACATTAAGTCATGCTATCAACCAACAATCGATTGTGAAAACACAATAGAAGTAAACAGAACAATCCAGAAAGTCTATGTAAAAAATTCTAAGGAAATGAGCGAAATTCCAGATAACTCCATTCATTTAATGATCACATCTCCACCATATTTCAACGCTAAAATGTATTCAAAAAATCCGATCGAGGGAGACCTTGGAGACATCCACGATTTCAATGTTTGGCTTGAAGAGATAGGGAAAGTCTGGAAAGAGGTTTTCAGGGTTTTGCAGCCGGGAAGAAAAGCCTTCATAAACATTATGAACCTTCCGGTTAGGACTAAGGATGGATTCAGGAGTTTGAATATTGTGGGCAAGACGATAGACCTATGTGAGGAGATTGGCTTCATCTTCAGGAGGGAGATTATCTGGCATAAAACGAATTCTGTGAGAGCACATTTTGGAACATACCCCTATCCTGGTAATATTTTAATAAATTATGCACATGAATTCATTTTAGAGTTCGAAAAACCCGCACCAAAAGGTTACAAAAAATATGAACACCTGACGAAAGAGCAAAAGGAGCAGTCGAAGTTGGATAAGGAATTCTGGATTTCAATCAAAAAGAGCGATGTCTGGGTTATGAAGCCAGAAGGTAGTGGTGATAACAGGGATCATCCCGCTCCATTTCCGTATGAGCTACCGTATCGATTAATCAAAGCTTACAGCTATGTTGGTGAAACAGTTTTAGATCCATTTCTGGGTTCTGGAACAACACTTGTTGTTGCGAGAGACCTTGGAAGAAATGGGATTGGATACGAGATCAATCCGGAAATTGCTATGGAGGCGATCATCAGAATTAAAAATTACCAGCCAAAGCTGTTCGAGGAGTGGTGAAGCTTGAAGAGAGACGCTAAAACAGTTTATGCACAGTCCAGTGATATAAAAGCGAGAACATATTTGGAATACAGAAAGGACATGAAAAAGAAGGCTATTGCAGAACTGGAAATAAAGGAGTGGCTGGAAAACAAGTTAAGGGAGTATTTCAAGATGTCTGAGCTTACTGTTGAGAAATATGGTGGTGATAGGTTCCTGTGGTTTCTGAGAAATGGAGGAATTACGAGAGAGCCCGATTTTATCGCTAAAATTGGAGATAGAACTTTGTTAATAGAGTTTCAATATGCAGAAAGAGAGGATCTTAGATTCTATGATTTTAAAATTTCGAAAGTTGCTAAAAAAGTAGGAAATGAGAGAGTACCATATGGAGATAGACTATTTCTATATATTGTAAAACCTTCATTTAAGTATGCGTTCATGACACCAAAGTGGATAGTTGAAAATGGTAAAATCGGCCCTGTCCCAGCGTGGGGTAGTAGAGTAGCTTATCGAGTTCCAAAAGATAGATTTAATGAGATCTTGGGATACGATGAATCGCTAAAAGAAATCATAGGGAACATAGATGCAAAAGTAGGAATACTTAATTTTCAGCACGAATTAATAGATATATGGAAAGAGAAACTATCAAGATTGCTTCAATCAGTTGTTGATGAAGAAAAAATCGTAAAAATTGTTCCCAAATCACTTGATAGCTTTTTTAAGATCTGTTTCATATTGGATCGTATGGAAAAGATCCCGGAAAATCTTAACCTGTGGTTGATATACTTGCTGAGCTACATCCAGAAAAATCTAAATCTGAGGGATATTGCTAAACTGACGTACTCGCTGGATTTCCTGTATTCAAAAACAGAGAAATTAAGTGAGAATGAACTCAAAGAAATCGAAAGTAAGGTTATAAAACTTCTTAGCTTAATTGACGGGTATGCAAAAGATGATGGAACATACCAGTCAAGCTTAGAAGAAAGCCCAATAAATGAAACCAGGTATGCTCTATTTGCTATAAATCTTCTTGAGGACATGATCCAAGATATGATATACTATCATGGTTCAAAATTGCCTCCGATATCCAGAATTTATATGAATGTAAAAGATGTTACGAAGACTTTTGAGATCATAAATAAAGCCATTCACAGCTATAGTACTTCGAAATAACTCTACACCTGAACAAAACCAGAATGCGAGAGAGCTAACAAACAAGACATAGCTGAAATAATGAAGCAGTGGTTTAAAAGAAAATCACTAGCAAAAATAGCAGAGTTCTTTCAAGTTGCAGGGTAGAGAATTTACCGGATCATCAGAAGTTCAGAGAATCAAGCAGAATAACCTCTAACCGTTAAACCTCAACAGGGAGATCTGGATTCTCAAGAAAAACATAACCTTTTCTGTATGAGAGCTGAATTGCTTTGAGCACGAGATTGCTGGCTTCTGAAAGGAGGTCTGCTATAACAGCATCGGCTCTCTGTTGGGCTTGAAAGCTCTGACACCCGGAACTCCTGCTACAAAAACAATACCTGCTTTATTTCCACTTTCAGCAAGTTCAATCAGTGTCCTGATATGTTTTCTCCCTCTCTCAGATGGGCAATCCGGATACATTGCATACTCTCCGACTTTCAGGGCAGCACTCTTCAATTCAAGGTAGAAGTTCCCACTGAAAATGTAGTCTATAACTGAGATACCAACTTTCGCATTTCTCTTGAACTCGGAACATTTCAGCCAGGGGAGAAAACCATTAACCGCACTCTGCTCAAAGGCTCTCATCTGGAAGGCTGTGTCTATAAGGGCAAATCCTCCATCAGCTTTTGCTGAAAAAAGCCTGAACTTTGTTTTTTCTTTGTTGTGTTCTATACAGTATCCCCTGTTTCCCTTGAAAAGCAACTCTCTTAGTCTGCCGGTATTATTGATGTAGGCTCTCTCACTTCCCCCCTCAACTTCTATTTCAACCACAAATCGGTTAATCCTCTTTGTTATCTTACACTCCAGAGCATCGGGAATTCTGAACAATTGCATTGTATCTCTCCTAATCTCAGGATGGTCTGAGCAATCGAGCCCATATCAAAAAGGTTATAGAAGTAGAGGAAGTTTAATATTATATTTAATTAAAAATATTTAATTCTTGCTGTTAGAATCTGCCCTTCTTCAGCTTTTCACATTTCAGACAGTGTTCCACAGCGATATTTACAGCTTCTTCTGGATTATCCGTTCCTGAGATCTCCATTAACTTTATAAATACATCTTCAGGGATCATTAGCTGAGTAGTAATGGTTTTCATGTCTCCTATTTTTTGTGAAATAAATTTAATAGTTGCTGAAATTCATCTGGTTATCATCAGATGATGATGAGCTTCAGATATCAAATTCTGCCACCAGTGGTGTGTGATCGGAGGGTTTCTTCATTAATCTGGGTTTTAGATCAATGTAGCTATCCACACATCTTTCTGCAAGTTTTTCAGTAGCGAGAATATGGTCAACTCTCCATCCAAGTCCCCTCTCAACCGAGTTTCTAACTCTGTAGTCGAAAAAAGTGTATTGTCCGGATTCGGGGTGGTGAATTCTGAAAACATCTACAAATCCGAGAGATTTGACAGATTCAAAGGCTTTTCTCGCATTTATATGAAAACAGACATGATTTTTAAGCCTTTCTGGATTGTGAACGTCTTTATCTTCTGGAGCAACATTGATGTCACCACACCACACAGTATAGTCCATCTTTATTGTTCTTTTGAAATAGTCTTTCAACCTGTTAAACCACTCGAGTTTGTACTGATATTTCGGGCTGTCTATTTTGAATCCTTGGGGGACATAGGTGTTGATTATGTCCATGTCTCCGAATCTTGCCCTTATGAGCCTGTCCCTATCCTCAGGCTCAGAGTCAAATCCTGAAGCAACTTCATTTGGCTCCTGAAGGGAGGCTATTGCAACACCATTCCTCCCCTTTGAACCACTAAAAACGATGTGGTATCCAATTCTATGAAAATCAGCCTCGGGAAAATTTCTATCATCTACTTTTGTCTCCTGCATACAGAGGACATCGATTTGATTCTCTCTCAGCCATGGAATCACGATATGGAGCCTTGATCGTATCGAGTTTACGTTAAAGGTAGCAATCCTGAATCTCATGATATTCAATGCTGCAATAATCTGAAAAAATTTTTGATTTTATACTTAAAGTAAAATTGGTGGAAAATGCTTTCATAAAATCAGAATTGCTGTTCATAAGGATATCCAGCACACATTCAAATCAAACTGACTGAAATTAAAGGCTGTTGAAAGTTGTTTTAAAAAACTGGCAGTTATTGGCAGTTGGATCACATTCGCTCATCAAAAGGCAGATATTTTCTTCTTTCAGCCCCAACATACTCAGCTCTTGGCCTTATCAACCTGTTGTTCTCGTACTGCTCGATGACATGTGCACACCATCCCGATATTCTTCCAAGTGCGAAAATGTTTACATAGAGATCATCCGGAATTCCGAGCGTCGCATAAACACTTGCAGAGTAGAAATCAACATTGGGCAAAAGCCCTTTATATTTGTAAACCGCCTCCTCAACAGCCTCACTTATCGCATACCATTTGGGATTCCTCTCCTCCGCAAGTCTCTTTGCAAGGGATTTGAGTTCAATCGTTCTTGGATCCATAACACTCCTGTAAACTCTGTGACCGAAACCCATTATCCTCTCTCCCTTCTCAAGCTTCTCCTTCACATAACTCTCCGCTCTCCAGGGAACGGCAATCTCTCTCAGCATCTCAATTACTTTCTGACTTGCTCCGCCATGAAGGGGTCCAAGGAGGGTACCTGTTGCAGCCACAATGCTTGCATAGATGTCTGCAAGTGTGGAAGCTGCAATTCTTGCAGCAAAGGTTGATGCGTTCAGCTCATGCTCGGCGTGAAGAATAAAGTCCAGATCAAGACATTTAGCCATGGTCTCCGTTGGCTCTTCGCCATGAAGCATGTAAAGGAAGTTTGCGGCATGGTCGAGGTCTTCTCTTGGGTGAACTAAGTTCTGACCAGTTCTAATCCTGTGGAAGTATGCTACAATCGTTGGAAATTTGGCAATCAGGCTGATTGATTTTTCAATTGATTTTTCGTGGCTTTTGTAGTGGATGTACTTATCCATCGAGCCCAAGTATGATGTGGCAGTTCTTAAAACAACCATTGGGTGTGTAAAAGGAGGTAAATGAGTGAGTAAACCTATAATCTGCGGGGGCAAATCTCTTTTCAGAGCAAGTTCCTCCTTGAAACTCTCAAGTTCCCTCTTTGTAGGCAAATCACCAAAAAGAAGAAGAAAAGCAACCTCCTCATAGGTTGATTTTTTTGCAAGGTCATGGATATCATACCCTCTGTACTCCAGAACTCCTTTTTCATCCTCTATTGTAATCCTACAGATTGAACTTTCACAAGCAACAACATCTTCCAGCCCAGTCATAATTTCACCCCCTGATAAACCTGTAAGACGGATACCTCTCAAGAATCATTCCAGTAATCTCAACAGGAGACTCCTGAAGAGCAATATCAATCGCATTATCAAGTTTCCATTCCTTCTCAGCATAAATCGTTATCAGCGAATCGCCTTCCTTGACAACCTCTCCTCTCTTCTTGTGCAGATAAACACCAGCACCCTTATCCTTGGGAGCCCCAGCCGCTCTTGCTATCTTGACTATCGTCCTGTTGTAAACGGACTCAACGGCTCCTTCTTTGGCAGCCTTGAGAGTATAGGTTTTATCCCCCACAGGAACATCATCAGCCCTGATTATCTCTCCACCCTGAGCCTGAATAATCTCCCTCATCTTCTCGAGAGCTTTCCCAGAGTTCAGTATCTCTTTTGCATACTCGTATCCATTTGTTGTCTTTCCAGCCATCTCAAGAAGAATCCCTGCAAGACCCAGAGACTTCTCAACAAGGCTCTGAGAGGTAACCTTTTCAAGGTTGAGCAGAGCCTCTCTGGCTTCAAGTGCAGGTCCTATTGCTCTTCCAACGGGTTGCCCTCCATAGGATAGAGCACAAAAAACATTCAGCCCGAGCCTCCTCCCAAGCTCAACAAAGTCGTTAGCAAGCTCTCTACCCTTCTCTATATCTGGCACCTTGCTACCCTCTCCAACAGGGATGTCGATAACAACATGTTTTGCCCCAACAGAACCTTTTTTCGCCATTACGCTTGCGAGAAGCTGTGGTTTTGGATCTATTGAGAGTGGATGTTCAACCTTTATAATGACATCATCTGCAGGAGCAATCTGTGTTGCACCACCCCAGGCAATAACTCCTCCTACCTTTTCTGTAATCTCCTTTATCTCATCGACACTCAAATTGACATCAGCAAGCACCTCAAAAGTGTCAGCTGTTCCTGTTGCAGAGGTAATAGCCCTTGAGGCTGTTTTGGGAATAAGCAAACCTGAAGCAGCGATTATCGGGACAATCAGGAGAGTAATTTTATTCCCTGGTACACCACCTATGCTATGCTTGTCAACGACTATTCCCTTTTCAAAGGTTATTCTCTCCCCAGTCTCGATCATCGCCCTCGTCATCCACTCAATCTCGTCAAAGTCCATTCCGTTTATAAAGTTGGAAAGAACGAAGGCTGTGAGTTCAACATTACTGAGGGAGTTTGATACAGTATCTGATATGATTTTTCTGATCTCATCTTTATCGAGCTTCTTTCCGTCCATTTTTTTCTTGATATACAGAACAGAGTCTGGCTTCTGGACGGGAATCACCTCAACCTCGTCCCCTTCAACGACTTTTATTGTATTTGCAATCTCTGAAGGAATTGCTATCTCTCTTCTCCGCACAAAGCCGTAAGTGGTCTGGAGGTCTGCTGTACAGGATGTTCTTCCTTTGCATATCTTGACCCTCTCTCCATCCATAAGTCCGAGTTCCTCGGCATCTTCTTTATTTAGCATCACAGAACCGCCGATGCTGAAGGGGATGACAATGGTGCGCATAGCCTTATTATATCTACCGTGTTTATTAATCTTTTTGTAACCTACGGTATGATACAATCCAATAAATGCACATACAAATGGAATCATAGAAGAATCCTCAGCTTTGTTATTTCATCTTTTATTTCGAATTTTTGACTGAGAGAGTCCATTATCTCCTCGAGGAAAGTCCTCACGAATTTTTTCAGCCTCTCATTTCCAAATACAAGTACAAATTCTTTTTCACTCTTTTTAAGTCTGAAAAAGTTGCATGTTTCAAGCCTTTTTAGGATCTCATCAATCTCCATTTCTGCAAACTGTTCTGCATGGCTTTTCGCAATCCTTCTGTGCCTCTCCCAGAAATCGTCGATCCTGTTCTCTTCGATGAGGTCAAGAAGGGTAATTAGATGGTCGAGATCGAGTATCACATGCTCTCCGTTTGAAAGCATATCCATATAAACCTTGATTTTATTGAAATCTGTTTCTCCAAGGTCTTTTAAGTGATAGTACATTTTAAGGGCATTTCTGACAATTTCACTCTGGGACTGTTTTTCATTTTTCAGCCTCTCAAAAATCTCGGCGGTCTCATAATCAAAGGCTATTGTAGTCCTCAGTGGATTCCTCATATTTCTCATGCTCACTCCAGACTCAGAAGATTTAAAAACTTTATGATAAAATCTTAGTTTTTGTGAGGTTTTCACAAAAATTTATGTGATTATTAAAGAATTTTTAAAAATGTGTTTTCTGCCGGTTCTATCATCTGCAGATACACATTGCTGTTGTTTCAGCATACAGGTGGGTTAGAAATCTTGTTTCGGTTATTTTAATCCTTGGCAGCTTGTCGGAGTGATGGGTTACATCCTGTAATCGTACCTGTTTTTTGGGTACTATCTGCTTATCTATCAAAAACCCTCGTTAAAACTTTTTCAAATTTTTACACTGTAACTTACAGATTTATTATCTTTATCACACTTATTGTGAATTTTTCTCAAATAAGTTTATAATATGATCCAGATTTCTTTAATAAAAAAGAGAGGTGGTTGAATGGATACCGGAAACACTGCATGGATTCTCATCTCAACAGCAATGGTTATGCTGATGACACCTGCGCTGGGCCTTTTTTATGGAGGAATGGTGCGAAATAAAAATGTCCTCTCTATAATGTCGCTATCGATAGTCTCTCTTGCAATTGTAAGCATACAGTGGGTGCTTTTTGGATATACTCTGACTTTCGGCTCTGACATTGCTGGTATTATAGGTAGTATGGATTATCTTGGCCTGACGGGATTGCAGGGTGAGCTGGATTCGGGAATACCGGAAATGCTTTTCATGATATTTCAGCTCGTTTTTGGAGCGATAACACTTGCCATAATAGCCTCTGCCCTTGCAGAGAGAGTCAAATTTGGCTCATTTATTGTCTTTGGATTACTCTGGACAACCCTTGTCTATGATCCAGTTGCACACTGGGTATGGGGTGGAGGATGGCTCTCCCAGCTTGGAGCCCTTGATTTTGCAGGGGGAACTGTGGTCCACATAAGCTCTGGTTTCTCAGCTCTTGCTCTTGCGATTGTCATTGGAAAAAGAAGAGGATTTGGGGAATTCAGCATTGGACCCCATAACATTCCGATGACATTGCTTGGAGGAGCCCTACTCTGGTTCGGCTGGTTTGGATTCAATGCTGGAAGTGCTTTATCAGCAAACGGACTGGCTGTAAATGCCTTTGTTGTGACAAACACCGCATCATCAGCTGGAGCAATATCTTGGCTTTTAGCAAGCTGGTACAGTGGCAGGCCAAGCTCTCTTGGTATGATCAGCGGTGCGATAGCTGGACTTGTAGCAATAACACCGGCAGCAGGATATGTGGAAGTCATACCTTCAATGATAATTGGCGCTGTAGCGGGTCTTGTTTGCTACTCTGCTTTACTTTTCAGAATAAAGATCGGGCTGGATGAAAGCTTAGATGCATGGGCGATTCATGGA